>Ga0116141_10000342_pt1 | contig 35296 bp, 26 predicted proteins | sample AD_UKC097_MetaG_FD_89744 | JGI IMG/M metagenome (GOLD analysis project Ga0116141, IMG submission 89744) | Active sludge microbial communities of municipal wastewater-treating anaerobic digesters from USA - AD_UKC097_MetaG | ecosystem: Engineered > Bioreactor > Anaerobic > Digestate | place: USA...
CGGTTGGAAAATCCCTTGTTTCATAACCCTTATCCGGTATCGGGATGTTAAGACGCCGAGCTTCTTCTAAAATTGCCGGCGCCATCTTCATCAATGACTTCGCAAGAAAATCAAGCGTCGCCTCACCCTGACTACCGAAATTTTCAATATCCGGGATATCATAAGAAGCCAGGCGGTTTGAAATATGTCTCTGGGAATAGCTGCTGATGCTTAAATGCCGGACCGCAGCCGCAAGTTCTCCGTAATAATACCATTTATTATTATTCTTTGCGCCGTGAAAATCCAGAAAGTCTTCCAAAAGCTGAGAGGTGTAGATCAGCTTTGAATAGAGCATCTTGTTGAAAAAATAGGTCGACTCATCACATCTTGAAATATAAAGGAAACATCTCAAATAATCACATGAGAAAATCCGGACTTTATCAGCGAAAGCGACACCGCTAATGGATTTTATCGCCTCCATTGCTTACCCTATCTCCTTTTGATTTTTGCACTGGAAACCGTCAAGTATGCGGCCGGGAAGAAGTTTAGACTCAACTGTTACTCGTTCGAGATCATTTTTTTTAAATTCTCTCAGAACGATTTTTTTGTAAAATGGTCATTATTTACGGCCAAAGCAGTCCATAAGCCGAATTCTGTTCCCGGCAAGGGTTGCCCCTCGCAAGGTGACGATCATTCATCTATGGGCGCCGGTTTCCCGGTACCTCTTGCAACCTACCCGGAAGCTTGGACGGGCCATCCTCAAACGCTTCCCTATTTGGTCTTGCACCGGGTGGGGTTTACAAAGCTTCCCCGGTCACCCGAAGAACTGGTGCGCTCTTACCGCACCTTTTCACCCTTACCCGGCATCTCATGCGTGCCGGGCGGTATACTTTCTGTTGCACTTTCCTTCGCGTTGCCGCGACTCCACGTTATGGAGCACCCTGCCCTGCGGTGTTCGGACTTTCCTCCGGATGAAAAAACCATCCGGCGATCGTCTGGACTGCTTCGACCGATGTTACGAATTTTCCCAATAAATGATTCGCTGACAGTGGGGACAAAATTTCAGATCATCCCCGCGCTGAAGCTCATTATACATCTGGGGCGGAATGTTCATATGACATCCATAACATACCGCATTCCTGACGGGTGCGATAGCCATCCCCCGTACCTGCATTTTGACTCTGTTAAATTTTTCCAACAGCTCGGAATCAATCCGCTCGGAAATATTTTTCCGCTCGGAGTCCAAATGAACAAGCTTTTTCTTTATCTCCTCGGCTTCTTGCGCGATCAACTTCTTCTCGCGGCCAATCTCTTCGAGAAGCTGTGCGTATTCTTTTTTTCTTTTTACGAGTGCTTCTTCGACTTTTTCCATACACTCCAAACATTCCAACATCTCATCGTCAATCTGTGAGCCCTTGGCCTTTAATTGTTCTTCCTCTTTCAATAAGGCCTGATATTCTTTATTTGTTTTTACGGATCGGAGTTTCTCCTTGATCTTTTTGATGCCGGATTCGTTGGTCTGTCCATTCGATTCACATGAATGATATTTTCTTTTCAATTCATCGAGCAAAGCCTCTTCGCTGGCCAGCGTCCGATCGAATTCTTTGAGCTTGGCGTCGAGCGTATCTATCCTGAAGGATACATTACTTAGTTTTGAATGTATGGTCTCGGCTTCTGTTTCAACCTTTTGAAGCCTTACCAGTGTATCTATTCCAGATTTCATATTTTTTCCATTCTTTTCCTACCGATGTTTTCATCACCAGTAGACTCATCGTTCATCAGCACACAAAACTCCGATGACATTCACATCAACGTAAAAGGATCGCTTTCAAATCCGCATGCTTCCACCTTCACATCGATTCCGTTTTCTGATAAAACCCGTCGAAACCTTTTCGCCAGCGTCTCAATGATTAGATGCTCCGAGGCGAAATGTCCAATATCGATGATACCCAAATCAGCGGCTTCTATCGCTTTTGCATCATGATAACGCAAATCTCCGCTGATATAAACCTGGGCCCCGGATAAGAAAAAATTATGCAACAGGCTTGAACCGCTTCCCGCGCAAACAGCCGCCTTTTTTACAGGCAAATCCGGTTTTCCCGCAACTTTCACCCATTTAAGTCGGAGCGTTTTTTTAATTTTTTGCGCCAGAGCAGTAAGATGGGTAGCTTCATCCAACTCGCCAACCCGGCCAAGGCCTTCTTGGTATTGCGATGGCAACAAGGAGTAGACCTCTATCGCCAAGGGATAATGCCGATGATTTTTCCTCACATGCTCGATGACGTGCTTGAGGTCTTTGCGAGGAACAATTGATTCGATTCTGATTTCCTCTGTCGAATTAAATCCAGACATTTTTGGGGTTCCCCGATTTGTCGCATGTTCCAGACCGGATTCATCTGCATCATCCTCGCCGATCGATCGGCATGGATACCTGCGAATTTTTTCCGCCTTTGCGTCAGAAAGGGAACACAAAATCTGCGGTTCATATTCAACAGATGAATAAAAAATTAGTTTGCATGTTTGGGGCCCTTTGCTATCGCCAAGTACCGTCAAATTTTTAAGCCCGATTTTTTCCGACAAAACCTCGTTGACACCCCCTGCCGCACTGTCAAGATTGGTATGTGCCGCATATAAAGCAAGTTGGTGTGAAACCGCCATCTGGATGATTGAGCCAACGGGGGTATTAAGATCGACGAATTTCAGGGGCTCGAAAATCAGCGGATGATGGGTGATTAAAAGGTTGACGTTCTGCCGGCAAGCAGCCGTTACAACCTCAAGAGTCGGATCCAAAGCTACCCATACCGATCGCACCGGCCAATCCCTGTGCCCAACCTGCAATCCGACATTATCCCATTTCTCAGAAAGATAAAACGGAGCAATTTTCTCCATTAACCCAATCGTATCACCGATTGTCACTGACATATAATAGCACGCTTTTCATAGAAAATTAATAAAGAATGAAACATATGGGACAGCCAACTTTTGCACTATCAGCTCCGCCGTGCCACACGCTGCGCACCAAATGAAAAAGGCGTGGTTTCTAAAAAAACCACGCCTTCACTTCTTCAAATTTTACGGCGGGCAACACTTTATCTTTTTTTTTAGACCTCTTAAAAAATTCACTTTATATTCATGTGATGATTTAGAAGTTGAAAATGATGGGCCCACCTGGGTTCGAACCAGGGACCGACCGGTTATGAGCCGGTGGCTCTTCCAGCTGAGCTATGGGCCCGAAAAGTTTCCTGCGACAGACTTACTAACTTCAGCGATTCGATTTGTCAAGCTCTAGCTTTCAATAAAACTTTTCAGTTTCCGGCTTCTTGTCGGATGTCTTAATTTTCTTAAAGCCTTGGCTTCTATCTGTCGGATTCGCTCGCGGGTAACGGCAAAATCCTGTCCGACCTCTTCAAGCGTATGGTCCGCTTTTTCTCCGATTCCAAAACGCATCCTCAACACTTTTTCTTCACGCGGAGTTAATGTCGCAAGGACCTTTCGTGTTTGCTCTGCAAGGTTTAAGCTTACGGCAGCATCTGAAGGCAACATGAACTTCTTGTCTTCGATAAAATCACCCAAGTGGCTGTCCTCTTCTTCTCCGATCGGCGTCTCCAAGGAAATCGGTTCTCTTGCAATTTTCAAAACCTTTCGAACTTTTTCCAGTGGTATCTCCATTTTTTGGGCAATTTCTTCAGGTGTCGGCTCCCGTCCGAGCTCCTGAACCAGATATCGAGATGTCCGGATCAGCTTGTTTATCGTTTCAATCATATGGACAGGAATCCGAATGGTTCTTGCCTGATCGGCGATTGCCCGGGTGATGGCCTGCCGTATCCACCATGTTGCGTAAGTACTGAATTTATAACCACGGCGATACTCAAATTTATCAACGGCTTTCATCAGGCCGATATTTCCCTCCTGAATCAGATCCAGAAATTGCAAACCCCGATTGGTGTATTTCTTGGCAATACTGACAACCAGACGCAAGTTTGCCTTTACCAGTTCGCTCTTTGCGATCTTGGCCTTATGACGGCCATCCTCAACAGCAATCATAATCCTTTTTAAGGTCCGGCTTCTTGCCTTGATTGCATTTTCTCGTTCTCTTATCTGGACCTGGATATTCTTGAGCTTTTCAAACAGAAGTTCAATATCCGGTCCCTCGAGATCGGATCGTGAACTGACCCATTTTGAAAACTTACGCTTATCTTTTAAGTGAGAACGGAGTTCGGTAACCGGAACATTGATCGCATTTGAGCAGGTCAAAAGCATTTTGTTCATGGAATCGAACCATTCGATTTGCATCTTTATTTTTTTTTCGATTTTGTCGATCACTCCGCCTTCAAGCCTCCATTCTTTCAGCAGATCAAAGATCTTGAGGCTTCGGCGGGCGATGTTTCTTCGGAGACGACGCTTTTCATCCGCATCGATCCCTGGCAAGAATAGGCTTTCTCGATACGTCCTGTTTTCTGAGTGCAGCTCTTTTATGGAATGGATGGTACTTAAAAAGCTTTCAATCTGAACCGCTTCATCGACATAGGTATCCCCTTCATCTACATCCCTTAATACATGCTTGAGTCGGAGGGTTCCATTTTCGATATGTTCCCCGAGGTCCAAAATACTTTCCACCCCTAACATGGTATCAAGCAATGCTTTGATCACTTCCTGCTCGCCGGCTTCTATCTCTTTTGCGATCTCCACCTCTCCTTCACGACTCAGGAGGGTAACCATTCCCATCTCCCTGAGATACATTTTGACCGGATCGGTCACCGTGCCGAAATCGGCAGGGATGCCGCTTTCAAATTTTCTATGTCTTGTTTTTTGTGTCGGTTCTTCCTTGCCGGCCTTTTCATCTACGATTTCAATATCGAAATCATCAAAAATCATAAGTGTCTCATCGATCTGATCTAAAGACAACATTTCATCGGGGAGAACCTCGTTAATTTCATCATAACTCAAGCATCCCTGCTTTTGTCCTTTGGAAATCAGTTCTTTTAAGGCATCATTATTAATTTTTTTTGTGTTTTTCCGTTCTTTGCCGGATTTTTTTGTCATTTGATCTCGCCTCCTGCAGACTTCGAATTAAGTTGTTGTTTCCGCGGAAACTGTGTTGTCCGCAATTTGGTAACTTAATAAATCAGGCTCTTTGCAGGTCATTTCCCCCCTCTTCGGTTTAATTTCTGTTGCTTGTTTATTACTGCCAACTTCTGTTTTTCTTCCAGCAATCTCATAAGAAGTTCATGGTCGTTGGCCGCTTCAGCTGCTTTTATTTTCCGCAGCAAATCACTTCCACTTCGGTTTCGGCTATCCTCAAATTGTGCAATCAACTTCATGCATCCTTCATTGTCCCAAAAATTTTCCGTAATCGCCAAGGCGGCGATAATCCCTCTGATTTCCTTATCGTCGATCCGGCTCATGATTTCGGACGCATGAACACAATCTCGAGCGGTCGGTTGAGTGGAAAGAACCCGTGATTGAAAATTCCCCTTAAGCGTTAAGAGGGTTTGTCCAATGGATTTCAGCAATTGATCTTCAAAATTGTCAAGAAGGTTGCGGCGGTCTATTTCCGGCAATATTTCTGGAAATTGCAGCATCATTGAAATAATTTGTCGTTCAAGGCGGCTGCCGATTTCGGAAATGGTTTTTTCCCGGCATTTATTTGAATTGTCGGGTCCTTTAAAATTGGGACAGGGAAAGCCATTTGAGCGGTTGATTCGTCGGATGTCGTTCTTTTTTTTGACTAAAACCTCTCTGACCTTCTCCAAAACAGCGGACTCATCGATACTTATGAGCTCCGCAAGCTCCTTGATATACAAAGACCTCGCAACACCATCATCAATGGCGGCCAGTGTTTCTTTCAATTCTGAAACAATGCGAATTTTTCCTTCAACGGAAATCCCGTATTTCTTTATTGCTGATTCCATTAGAAACGAAATGATACCCGGTGCTTTCTTTGCAGCATTAAAAAATGCCTCCGCCCCAAATTCAAGGAGATAAGAATCCGGATCGTGGCCGTCGGTCAATACCAAAATTCGGGTATCTACGTTTTCTTTTCTGAATACATCCTCTTTCCTAAAGTTCACATGCTCTTTCCAAAAGATATCGATACATCTTCTAGCCGCCCTTATTCCCGCTTGGTCCGAATCATATACTAGGATCATCTTGTCGGCATATCCTTTCAAAAGGCGGATGTGATCCGCAGTCAGTGCCGTTCCGAGGGTAGCGACTGAATTTTCAATGCCATGTTGATGAAGGGACAAAAGATCAAGATATCCTTCAGCAATGAAAACCGAACCGGTTTCTCTGCATTTTTGCCTGGCTAAGTGCAGTCCATAGAGTGATCGGCTTTTGTTGTAAACATCGGTTTCCGGGGAATTCAAATATTTCGGCAGAGAGTCGTCCAGGACTCGGCCGCCAAAACCGATCACCTGCATATTCACATCAAAAATCGGGAAGATGATTCGGTTTCTAAAACGATCATAAAAACCGTTTTTATTTTTTTTTGATACAATCAGGCCAGCCTTTTCAATCAATTCAGGTGGTACCTGTTTTTTTAAAAAAAAATGAACAAGGGTGTCCCAGCCTGACGGGGCATATCCGAGATTAAAACGGCAAATTGTCTTTTCTTCCAATCCCCGCTTCTCCAGATATGTCATGGCTCTCTTCCCCTCCGAGCTGTTAAAAAGAACGTTGCGAAAAAAATCTAACGCCTTTCTGTTTACATCAAAAAGACTTTCCCTTTCGCTCATCCGTTTTTCTTGGATCGGGGAAAGTTTTTGATCCGGGATTTCGATTCCATAACGTCCAGCTATCATTTTTACTGCCTCGGGAAAGGAAATGCCATTGTGTTTCATCAAAAAACTAAAAAGATTACCCCCGACGCCGCATCCGAAACAGTAAAATATCTGTTTCTCAGGACTTACTGTAAATGATGGTGTCTTTTCCGAATGAAATGGACAAAGGCCAACAAAATTCCTGCCGGCTTTTTTCAGGAGGACAAATTCTGAAACGATATCCACGATATCGGCTGTATTCTTAATTTCTGAAATTGTATTCTCGGAAATAATAGTTGCCAATATGAGGGTCCTCCATTGCTACAAGACAGGAAAAATAGATAAAATCGGAAGGATTTTAATGATATGAGGCGTTGACAACTCTTTTCTGTGCCCAAGCTGACGAAGAGACATTTGCATGACGCCCCCTTTCGTCAGATTTTCATGTAGGCTTAAATTTTAATCCTCGAAATACTCAAAGCATATTCCTGCGGCTAAAAATTATCGCCTTTCTCTAACTTGAACGAAATTGAGCATTTTTCAAAGGTCGCGCGTATTACAAGAACGGAATTAACATCCCAAAATTTGGATCTACTTGTAACTATTACAAATTCTCTAAATATGACCATCCCACTTCGGGTTTCCCTTAAAAGCACCTGCTTAAGTAATGACTTTTATTAAATTTTAGTATTCTAATGATTAATCTTATACTTGTCAAGAATTTAATTGAGAAAGAATTGAAACCAAATTAGCTATAGCATGGAGAATTTTGTTTGGAGACCCGGATCGCATCTTCAAGATTCAAAGTGCCGCTGTAAAGTGCTTTGCCGGTTATGACACCAACAACGCCGACCTTTTGCAGCGGCAGAAGATCAATGATATCCTGTAGCGTTGAAACGCCCCCCGAGGCAACCACCGGTATGGAAACAGCCTCTGCCAAACGCCGGGTTTCTTCGATATTCGGACCGGTTTGCATTCCATCCCTGTGGATATCCGTGAAATTGATCGCTGTAACCCCACTGTCTTCAAACTGTTTTGCCACTTCTATAGCCTTTATACGAGTTGTTTGAGTCCATCCTTCAATTGCGACCAATCCGTTGCGTGCATCAATACCAACAACAATTCTGCCGGGAAATGCCTTACATGCGGCCTTAACCAAACCGGGATTTCGAATGGCCTCTGTTCCAATGATAACCCGTTTCACCCCAAGGTCCAAAAGAATTTCAATGATTCCCGTATCCCGAATCCCCCCTCCCACTTGAATATCCGCCTTTACTCTTTCCAGAATGTTTCGGATGGATATCAAGTTTTGCGGGCTTTTTTTAAAGGCACCATCCAGATCCACCACATGGATCATTTTTGCACCGGCCTTTTCCCATCTCACGGCCATTGATGCCGGATCATCTGAAAAAACCGTTTCCTTATCCATGCGCCCTTGAAGAAGCCGCACACATTTGCCGTTTTTAATGTCAACCGCTGGAATAACTATCATTTTTCCCTATCGCAGCTTCCCGATGGAACCAGAGGAAGCCTTTACCTTTACGGACCCTTTCGCCTATTCTCGGCGTCCGGCTCGATTGTTTGAAATTTTTAAAAAAATCCATGTCGGATTGTTTTCTATCTTTCAGCATCCATCATGGTTCCGGAAATTCTTTAAGCATATCTTCAAGTCCGGATACAGCCATTTGTTCGGCTGTGATCCATTTTCCTTTTCTTTTTACAAATTTGCCAAAATGCAAAAGATTTTCGAATAAGGAACTCTGCGTCTCATCAAAAAAACCGGTCCATAAAATACGCCCGTCATCCACGTTGATCAGGATAAGATCAAAGGTAACGGAAGCGGGAAATTCAACCGCATATTCAGTTCCGATTCTTTTTTTAAAACGATAAATACGACCGGCCATAACGGCATCGGCGCCGATATGTCTTCCGGTTTCAAGGAGAAGTTCCAGTTCGGACAGCTCCTTTCCGCTTTCCGACAACAGAGTGGACATCACCTCACGGGCATGTTCGGATGGTAACAGTTCAAAATTTTTATGGGTTTTCATTAAATCAAATAAGTGCTCCGTCAGAAAATCGTCCGCACCCGGTGCCACCTCTTCGATCATATAAACGTTTTTACATAACGGGCACCTGAAGCTGACGTTATCGCCATATATCCTGTACATGTCTTTAAAGGGTATAATCAGCAATTTCTTGAAAGAAAAAGACGCAGGTGCCGTCTCGGGAGAAATGGCCTTGAGCTGGCACGCAGTCAGCGCGAATGCCAAAGTGACAACCATCATGATACATTTTCCGATTTTTTTCTTATGATTTGCCATAATAGGCATAATATGCCTCTTGGTGTAAGGGGTATTAAAGTTCCCTGCAGCTGGCTGTGAACAATCTCCTTCTGCAAGGGCTTTCGGTCGATTTTCAGGTTTCCTTACTGACAAAAAAAGCATGGTGGAATGCAACTCGTTGCTTTATATGGCGCCTTTTGAAGACCGGACATCGGTTATTCGGCTGTCAAAAGAAGTCGCCTCATCCAAAGCCTTCCCGACGGCCTTAAAGATCGATTCCATGATATGATGCTCGTTTTCCCCGTAAAGAACGTTGATATGAAGGTTCATCCCGCCCCTAGTTGAAAATGCTCTAAAAAATTCCTTGGCAAGCATCATATCAAAACCACCTCGATGACGGGCTATAGGGGGAACATTGTAGACAAGGAAAGGACGTTGGGACAAATCGATTACGACACTCGCCAAAGCATCATCCATTGGCGTCAAGGCATGGCCGTATCGTTTTATGCCTTTCCGATCGCCAAGCGCCTTGTTGAAACTTTCTCCTAAAACCAATCCGACATCTTCGACCGTATGATGGAAATCGACCTCCAGATCACCTTTCGCATCGACTGTCAGATCAAAGAACCCATGAACGGAGAAAAGCACGAGCATGTGATCAAAAAAAGGGATTCCAGTGGATATCTCATGATTACCACGTCCGCTCAAGTTCAACTTGATATGTATTTCCGTTTCCTTTGTTTTGCGATAAACCTCAGAAGATCGTTCCATATTTGTTTGATCCTCACCTGTTTTGGATTTCTGATAATTTTAATGTCATACCGGCCGGTTTGCTGTTTTAAAATGATCATGCCGGATTGTAAATTAGATGATCGTCAAATATATGTTTGTGGCTTTTTCGGATGCCTCCTCCATCGTGGCCGGCACGGGCAATCTTTTCCATCCACTTCCTCTATATTTTCTTTAAAAGACAAAACGAAAAAAGCTGAGTTAAAATTTTTTTTAATTAAACCTTCGAAGCAACGAAGTCAATATTTTTAAGGAATGCCGGGCAATTACTGAATCTACAATTCTTAAAAATTTCAGATGGAGGCAGTCCACGCAAATAATGGTCAATTTTCGACCGTCAGAAACTTTTTCCGATTTTCAGTCTTGTTCACAAACCGGAGGCCAGCGAAAGAGAATCTCTTCGCTGTTTCGGTTTGGCAGGGACGAAACTGCAAATGGTATCCGTCAAGAGATCTCCTCAACCACAGACAACGGAGTTAACCGTCCGGCTCCGTTAAAAATGAATAAAGAAATTTTCGGGTTCGTCGATACAACATCTACAGGTAATGCTCAGTTTCTTCAAGTTGAGATTTTTGAATAAAAAATATTTTATTATTCTCGAGTGTAAGAAAGACAAGAATTTTTAATACAGGGCCATTGAGTATTTTAGGATTAAAATCTAACGACGATTGAGCGAAAAAAGGCTGTTATTCAACGCTCTCAATTGATTACTAAGAACCTAAATATTTTCGAAGAGATGAAACATGTTTATTAAGTTAAACGGATTGGAATTTGAAATTGCCAGTGGATCCCACGTGCATTATGCAAATGGATTCAAAGATGTGGCGATTGATTGGAAGGAACTTGATCCGAAAATGCGAGCGGAATTGAAAAATTTGACGGATCATGTGGGGGCGGTCCTGGAGGAGGCGGCACACATCCTTATGATTAAGAAGTCATTTTGAACTTTCCCGTTGCAAGCAGTGTGGAATCGATCACTATTGATCGATCCTTAATGGCGCCCTTTTGACCGGCAGAAGAACCTATACATGTTCCTTACTGCTGAAATTCAAGAAAGCAAGTTTATACTTTAAGCTGCAACAACCTCTTCTTTTTTTAAAATCCCCTGTTCCTAATGAATACAATCTGTTTTTTCCATAAAAACAGGAAACCATTTCATAATCTGAAAATGGAGATGAGGGGGCTCGAACCCCTGACCTCGGCGTTGCGAACGCCGCGCTCTCCCAACTGAGCTACATCCCCATAAACGATGTCGATTCATACCAACTTACAGACAATCCGTCAATTAAAATGTCATATTTTGAGTTTCGAAAGAGATTGAAATACTTGACATCAAAAGAACGTGTCTCTATAAATATAATGATAATTTGATCGGTGGTACTTTTGAAGTGTTTCGGTTCCAAATTTTCATTTATATTTAAATTTCAGCCAACCTTTAATCCTAAACTCATTTATTAAGTTATTTCATACAATATCCTGTTTTATTTAATTATAATATTTTTCTATCACAGATATATTTTCTGCGTTAACTTGATGCAACCGAGTTGGAAGGTAATGAACGATGGCCAAGCAGACTCTTTTCATACCGAACATCTCCTGCCGACATTGTATTGCGGCCATAAAAAATGAATTGAGTAAAATTGAAGGGGTTAAAAAAGTGGAAGGTGATCCCCCCAAAAAACGGATCATGGTGGAATGGGATTTGCCCGCTACGCTTGAAGAAATCAAAATCACTTTAAAAAAGATCAATTATCCGGCAGAATAATTTTCGTATCGTGTGCCTTACCGAAGCCCTCTTTCAAATATGCTGCAAACCCAGCAAAAACTCCGGATCATGCAGTCACTGTTACTCGCGGTTCATAAGAAAAATATATGCATTACGGAAGCAATACCGCCAAGGCTGTATATCCCTTTGCATCGGCAAGTTCGGGCTCATGAATTATCCGATATCCACCTTTTCCTTTCATCCATATTGAATCTGATCCAATATGCCCTTTCTCTTTAGTGTAATCGGGAGCACCCATGGCCGAACAAAAAATAACGCTACCTATTTCCGGAATGACCTGCGCGAACTGTGCGCTGAATATTGAACGCTTGCTGAAACAGCTGGAGGGCGTGAATCATGTGACTGTCAATTTGGCTTCCGAAAAAGCGGTGATTTTTTTCGATTCGAAAAAACTTCATCTCATCGACATTGTTAAAAAAATCAATGAGATCGGTTACCGTGTCGCTACAACAAAAATCGAACTTCCCGTCACCGGGATGTCCTGTGCCAATTGTGCAATGACGGTTGAAAAGATTTTAAAACAAAAGGTTCCAGGATTGATTGATGTTTCGGTCAATTTTGCCGGCGAACGGGCTTTTGTAGAATATATTCCGGATATTTCAAACCTTGAAGATATGATTTCGGCCATCCGTTACGCCGGATATGACGCAGTCGTACCGGATGAAAATTTAGACGCTGAAGATGCCGAACAGGCCGCACGCAGCGCTGAAATTCGAGATCAAAGTCGAAAGTTCAACGTCGGGCTTTTTTTTGCCCTTCCGCTCTTCATGCTCAGCATGGCACGGGATTTTGGTTTTGTCGGCGTCTGGAGCCATGAGTCTTGGGTCAACTGGTTGTTCTTTGCTTTGGCAACTCCCGTCCAATTTTACACAGGCTGGGATTATTATACGGGAGGACTGAAAAGCCTTAAAAACAGAAGCGCAAACATGGATGTTCTGGTAGCCATGGGTTCTTCGGTGGCATATTTCTATTCGCTTGCGGTTTTGATCTTTTCCTCCCTGGGCGATCATGTCTATTTTGAAACCTCCGCTGTAATTATTACCCTCATCAAATTGGGTAAAATGATGGAGTCCAGAACCAAGGGGCGAACGGCCGGGGCGATCCGGAAGTTGATCGGCCTTCGGCCGAAAACAGCCACCATCATGGTCCAGGGATCGGAAAAAAAGATTCCGCTGACTTTGGTAAAAAAAGGAGATACGGTCCTCGTCCGACCGGGAGAACGAATTCCGGTTGACGGCATTGTGATCGAAGGAGCATCGGCGGTCGACGAATCCATGCTCAGCGGAGAACCATTGCCTGCGGATAAAAATATAGGAGATCCGGTAATCGGAGGGACCATTAACGGTGAAGGCTTTTTAATGTTCAATGCTACTCGTGTCGGCAAAGAAACCGCCCTTTCCCAGATAATCCGACTGGTTCAGGAGGCGCAAGGAAGCCGCGCACCCATACAGGCGGTTGCCGACCGGGTGGCGGCAATTTTTGTTCCCATGGTTATCGCTTCAGCCTTTTTGACCTTTTTTTTGTGGTGGGGACTGAAGGGCGAATTTGTTCCAGCCATGGTTCGGCTGGTTGCGGTTCTGGTCATCGCATGTCCTTGTGCCCTCGGACTCGCAACACCTACAGCCATAATGGCGGGAACTGGAAAAGGCGCTGAAAAAGGAATTCTGTTCAAAAACAGTGAGGCTCTGGAAACTGCAACAAAACTCGATACAATCGTGCTGGATAAAACCGGAACCATCACCGTGGGAAAACCCGCCGTCACGGATGTCATTCCTCTTGATTCTTCCTGTCATACAGAGGAACAGCTGTTAAGAATCGCGGCATCGGTTGAAAAAGGATCGGAGCATCCGATTGGAAAGGCAATCGTAGTCGAAGCGGAAAAAAGAGGCATCAATTTTTTAGAGATTCAAGATTTTAAAGCAACCGGCGGTTTGGGCGTAGAAGCCCGGGTAAACGGCATCCCTGTAAGATTGGGAAAGCCGCGATGGTTCCGTGAATCGGAAATCGATCATAACAATTTTGACCAAAGAATCGCTTCCCTGCAGTCCGAAGGAAAAACCGTTGTCAGTGTGATGCAGGAAAATGATTTATGCGGCCTGATTTCCGTATCGGATACAGTAAAAACGGAATCCAGAGAAGCGATCCGGAAGCTTCGCGATCAGAATCTCAAAGTCGTCATGCTCACCGGAGATAATTTGCAGACAGCCCAAGCAATCGCTTCTCAGGTTGGTATTGAAGAGATTTTCGCCGAGGTCCTTCCGGAAGAAAAATCATTAAAAATCAAAACGCTTCAGGAAAAGGGAGCGCGAGTGGGCATGGTCGGTGATGGCATAAACGACGCCCCGGCACTAGCGCAGGCGGATATCGGGCTGGCGATCGGGACAGGGACGGATGTGGCGATTGAAACGGGCGATGTCATCCTTTCCAGTGGCGATTTAACCGGGGTGTCTTTGGCAATCCGGCTCAGCAGGGCCACCATGAATACGGTCAAGCAGAATCTTTTCTGGGCTTTCTTTTATAACATCGTGCTCATCCCGATAGCTGCAGGCATTTTGGCCCCTTTTGAATTTTTTCCGGCATTTTTGAGACAGCTGCATCCCATCCTGGCCGCTCTGGCCATGGCATTCAGCAGTGTTTCCGTGGTAACCAACAGCCTTCGCCTTTATCATAGAGAAATAAAATAGTCTCCTCCCTGTGTGCAATGGGTGATTCGCTGGTCGTGCAAGGGACTGAAGGGAGAGATGCCCATGGGCCGTTTTTAACGCAGCAGCTCTTTTGCGAGCTCCATATAATCAAACGAACCGTAGCTGCTTTGCCTAAAAAACACCAGGGGTTTTCCGACAGCCGAGCTTTCCGCAAGGGTTGTATTAACCCGGATTACCGTATCAAAAAGAAGATCCTTGTACCGGATATCCTCTCGAAGCTTTTCCATTATCCTGTGGCTGACCCGTGTTCGCTTATCAAAAAAGGTCGCTACGATACCCGTAATCTGAAGATCCGGATTAATTTGTTCTTTAATGGCAAAAACCGTATCGAAAAGTTCATCCAATGCGTCATAGGCATATGGATGCGTTTGGCAAGGCACGAGCACCTCTTTTGCATAAGCCAGCACATTGACTGTCAGCAGGGAAAGGCTTGGCGGAGTATCAATAATAATAAAATCATACTCCCCGGTAATGCTTCCAAGCGCTTCTTTTAATCTGTTTTCTCTTCCGGCCTCATTGACCAGTTCAACCTCTGCACCGGCAAGATCCACATGAGATGGAATCAGATCCAAGCCTTGCCATTTTGTCTGCAAAATTGCATCTTGCGGCGAAATCGATTCTGGATTCATAAGAAGATCATAAACCGTCCGTATTTCTTCATTCACTTCAACCCCAAGACCTTTGGTTGCATTGAACTGTGGGTCCATATCTACGACGAGAACCTGTTTCCCCGCCAGGGAAAGTGCGGCTCCCAGATTTATGACGGTCACGGTTTTGCCGACACCTCCCTTTTCATTCGCCACAGCTATAATTCGGGTTTGCTTGGCTTCCATTTTAAAAACCTCCTATTATTTGGATTTTTGATGGCCGCCAGTGAATTTTCAACCGGCTCTCGCATGATTTTCTTGTTCGATGAACACATTTTCGATTCATACGGCTTATTTTCGAAAAGTGTTTGGATCTGACATCTCCCTGAAATTCTGCTGAAGCGAAACGAAAATCTGATTGCCCGCTTGGAATTACGAAAACGTGTGTTCAGCATCAATTAAAAGAGCTTTTTTCTCAATTCGACAGGACGGTGGACTTAATTTTTCCCTAATCCGGTTGATCCGGTCATTTATGTCCTCCGCACTCATTTTCATCTCTTCAAACATGATCGATGCACGCTGTTTGTCAATCCGCTTAATATTCAACAGTTCGACGGCTTTTGAAAGATCGGTTACGTCTGTCTGAAACCGGTCAAAAAGCGCTTCGAAGAGACTGCTCGAAACCGCGTCGATCAGCTTAAAAATATATTGAAATTTTATATTTTCCTTATAGTTCTTAAAATGATAAAAAACAGATGCTTCGATTTCGCGATTCATCCCCTTCACCCCGGCCTTCAATGCAAGGATTTCCTCTTCTTTCCGGATCGAAGAAGGTTTTCCAAGGAATCTTTTAAAAAAGTTGGCAATTGTATAAAAACCAAGTCTCATGACCGCTTCAGTTTTTATCTTTGCAGCGTAATGCAGGGACAAGACGGATGACGGAGGATCTATGCCGAATATGGATTGAATGGATTCCATATCTTTTAACCTTAATGCCGGCGGTTTATCCGGCATAACGTTTATGCCCAGATTTTCGATTGACCGGTAATATTCCGAAAGGGTTTCACGGACCATCAGATCATATGGAATCACTACCGATTCTAAGTATTCCCGGATACGGTTTTCTTCCTTTTTTACAAATTGGATTATTTCAGGATTTACGAAATCAACCATAAAGCGGTCAATTGAGTGCTTGAATTCCACAAAAACCAGATAAAGGGCATTGCGAAAACCGGAAGCCTCAATATTTGCCCGGTACTTTTCATAAGAAACGTTATAATCCCGGATTAACTCAAGTACACTGCTTAACACCTTGCCGGAATGGAGTTCAAAAAACCGATCAACATCTGATTTTATTTCGTTCTTTATTTTCTGAACCGAGCCATCCAGTGTACTTTTTATCAACGATTTTATCTGGTTCATTCGTTCCTGATGCCGCTTTAATTTTTCAGCGATCTCCTTGGCATGGGATGCATCTTGGGTAAAAATATCCCGGTTTACACCGACCCAGTAATTGATGCCGGAGGCAATGAGAGACAGGCGCTCAATATGGTTTTTGAGCAGTAAAGAATTTCGCTGACCGGTAACCGTTTGATTTAAAAACGCTTCAAACCGACTCGTTTCACGGTCTGAAAATTCTGAAAGTTTTTTTTCACTTTCCCATTGCGCCAATCTCAGGCTGTCTTTCCGGGGCAGATGATTCTCTTGGGTTTTAAAAAGGTTAAAAAGCGCAGAAAAGCAGAAAATATCCGGATCCGGTTTTATCAAGGAAAGTTCTTCTCTCAATTTTTCGACAAAACGGTTCAGATCGTCGATGGCATCATGCTCGTTGAAATCAAAATTAACAATAAAAAGTATATTATTCAAAATCCCCATTTTTTTGATAATGGACAGAAACTTCATGTCTGCCTGGCGCAACCCTGTCCGGCTGCTGATGACATAAATAATAAAATGCGTCGTCAGAAGATAGTCCTGTATCATGATCAAGTGAAGCGGATTCGGAGAATCGCTCCCCTGGCAGTCCGCGATTTCTATGTTGTCTTCCAGACCTGGAACATCGATTTGAAGCTTCACATCTTTCAGATAAACGGAAAGGCTTCCATCACCGACAAAATTTTTGTGCGCTTCGAACAGACTGTTTCCAAAACATCTGGTCACCGTATCCGCGGAAACAATTTCTTTAACCTCTTCATATCCTTTCAGGTAGGATGTAAGAAAAACACTGCTTACGCTTCGAATGCCGTTGTTAAAAAGCATATCGGAGTTCAAGGATCCGATTGCATCGAAGAGATTTTTTCGATCTTTTTTTCTTCTTATGTCAAAACCCGCATCTTCCGGACTACGGTTCCGGGATGGAAACAAAACCATTGCCTGCCGGATATCCGCATTCACCTCATCCCAGGATTTAAAAAAAAGGACTGCTCGAAGCGTTCTTCCGTGGCGTATTCTAGTTACGATCGAGGTTACGACGCCGGCGCCTCGCTTTAAATAGTCGCCTTTCAGAAACGCATTGACAAACGTACTCTTCCCGGATTTTATGGGTCCGACAACCGCCAAACGAATAATTGCCTCCGACATTTGCCTGGGAATTTCGCTGCAGGCCTTTTCCCAATCAGCGAAAGAAGAAACGGATATTTCCGGTATGGATTTTGCTTTTTGTAATAAGGATAATAAATCCTGACTGATCTGCGAAATTTCACTCTTAAAAAAATTATATGCGCTCATGATAACGAAAAAATAAAAACCATTTCTGAATCGTTTAGGTGAAACCGTTTATATCTTCTGTTGCCCCGCAGCAATACTGCAGCGAACCTCCTTGGATTTTCATTTTCTCTCGGAAACGAGAAACCCTGAATGTTTATAACAATCTATTAATTTGATTGTCAAAACCAATTTCTATTACATCGCCGCCCGTTTTTTTCAAGTCGATTGCAGGTTTTTGGATATCACGTCTTGTAAGCTTTTCAATTTTATGATATTTGAAAGTCATTATTAAATGATTGCGGCGATCACCAAGCTATCCGACTAGCCGGACAAGGTGTTTCCGGACAGAACATAAACGATAAGGGGAAACGAATATTATGTCAGAAAAACACCCTGAATGTCCGTTATATAACCCACTCAATTGCAAGGAGTATTATAATCCGAAGGTTTGCGCTTTTGTAAGAAGGGACAGAATCTGTCTAAAAAAGAAGAAAGCAAGAGCAAAAGATCAGGTCGTTCGGAGTAAAGAATCTGCTGCCAACATTAGAAGTGATTTCGGAATAACGCCGGGAACAGGATAAAAAGGATTTTGTTACGTGGCGGTAATATCGAATCGTTTTTAATGCTGAATGAAAATGATTAAATTTCAGGCATGGCCTGTTTTATCACTAAGTAAAGCAGGATCTATTCCCATTTTTTTCATTGCGGCTTCCCATCGGGTTTCAATCGGCAGTTCAAATATAATTTCTTTACTGGCATCGCAGGTCAGCCAGACATTTCGCTTAATTTCAGATTCCAATTGATCCGGGCTCCATCCGGCGCATCCCAGTGCGATCATATAGCATTCAGGACCCTTATGAAGGGCGATTGCCTCCAGTATATCACGGGTATTACTCAGCGCAATGGATGAGGTTACCATGAGAGTTCCCTTCCACTCAAACGGCGGACCATGGAGCACAAATATCTCGTTGAGATGAACGGGGCCACCGATGTGGATTTTTATGGACTCTGCATCGGAAGAATAATCGATGTTCAGTTCATCAAAAATATCCTTTCCTGAAATTAGGGAATTAATTCGGTTCACTACGATCCCGACCGCCCCTTCCGGTGTATGCTCACAAACACAGGTTACCGTTTGGTAAAAATTCGGATCGGCCAGTGCAGGCATGGCTGTCAGCAAATGTCCCTTTAGAAATGTCGGATATTGTTTTTTCATATCGTCTCTTGCACAAACACTATATAACCGATCAAGCCTTATAAATTATTACTTTTATCATCAATCGTTGTCAAGAACGGACATCGTTACATTTGAAAATGGGTTCTCGGCAGGCCCATGGAATCGATTTCGCAGATACCGTTCTTAAAACGCTTAAATCAAAGAACCCTCGACTGCTGATTACAATGAATTGGCACAAAAGCTTATGAAACCCGCATCGGATATTATAAAAAAAATGGGAAGCGATGCGATCCGGATTTTTCACGACGCGGCCCAGGCGGTTGAGCCACGCGCCGCCGTGAAAAGAGTCTGCAACGCGGCAGAAAATCGAATTTTAATCGGAAGAAAAAGTTACGATCTTTCACGGTTTAAAAATATTTTTGTGATTGGAGCCGGAAAGGCGTCAGCTCCAATGGCCGAAGCCTTGGAAGATTTTCACGGCAATAAAATCGCCACAAGAATAGTCGTCGGGAATGATGGATATACTGTGATGGATCTGCAAATCGTTTTGGTGATTTAATGATCGAACGAAAATCATCCTGTTTTCAACCATCAATTTCAAATTTCGCTGGATCATTCGGAAAGTTTTTTTATTTCCCCATGCGTTCCGGCTTTCCAAGATGAGAAAAAATGCCGCTGAAATTTGAACCGATCACATTAGACAATCAGGATAAATATCGCGAACGTCTATCCGTGTGTCCACAAAAGGCTTCGGATTATAGTTTTGTGAATCTTTGGGCTTGGGCGGATGAATATGGTTTACTCTGGGCCTGGGAAGGACCTCTGGTCTGGATCAAACAAACAAAGCCGGCTGTTTCATACTGGGCACCGATCGGCGCATGGGAGATTCTTGATTGGAAACAATGTCTTGATTTCTATTTTAACCGTGAAACCCTTTTTTCAAGAGTGCCGGATGCGCTCGTCCAGATTTGGAAAGTCGTTATAGAGAATCGTATCCGGATAGAACCGGACCGTGGGCACTGGGATTATCTTTACTCTGTTTCAGAACTAACGGAATTGAAAGGGAACCGCTTTCACAAGAAAAAGAATCTGCTGAATCAGTTCAAAAAAAATTTTTCCTACCGGTATATCCCGATTAAAGGGGAAACAGTCAACGAGGTCCTGGTAATGCAGGAAAACTGGTGCGCTTGGCGCGACTGCGAATCCTCGAATGCACTTTCCGCTGAAAATCGCGCCATCGAAAGAACATTCAAAAACTGGCATCAGCTGAAAGGCCTAATGGGCGGTGCCATTATGATCAAACAGACGATTGTTGCGTACACGGCTGCCGAAAGCCTGAGCGACAATCTGTTGTTGATCCACTTCGAAAAGGGTGATCCGGAATATATCGGGGTATATCAAGCCATCAATCAGATGTTTCTTGCTCATTCAGGAGTCCCATTCACAACGGTCAACCGCGAACAAGACCTCGATGACGAAGGGCTTCGCAATGCGAAGCTTTCTTATCATCCGGTTGATTTTTTAAGAAAATTCAAGGTGATTCTGTCATGAGTGATCGGTACCCTGCGGGGAGTGTATGATTAAATCCTGCTCGGCTTATCATCAGAAAACCAGCTATGCCCGATATGCACTGAAAGATCAAGTTCTGGATTGGGATCACCCCCCCGATCTTTACAAAACCTACCCTGTTAAAAACCGAATCCCCCTTCCGAAAGTCGATACGCTTCCAAAAGCGGATCTGTGGCATCTGGTGCAAGACCGATCCAAAAAAAAATTGGATCCCGATTTTGATTTAAATTTTTTTTCACAAATTTTTCTTTTGAGTTACAGCATCACCGCAAGAATCCGGTATCCGGGACACGATTTTTACTATCGAACCGTTCCGTCGGCAGGGGCTCTTTATCCCTCGGAAATCTATCTTTGTACATACCCCATCGGAAATACAGAACCGGGTCTTTATCATTACGGGATCAGAAGCCAACGATTAACCCCGCTTCGCCTCAGTGATCTGAGAGATTTTGTAGCCACGGCATCCGGCATACGCAATTATCAGGGTCTCGCTGCAACATTCTTCATCACCGGCAACTTTTTCAGAAGCGCCTGGAAGTATCGAGCCCGGGCTTACCGTTACGTTCTGCTCGACTCCGGCCATCTGGTGGAAAATATTCTTTTGGCATTAAAGTCGACCAGTGTAGCCTTTACGATTCATTACAACTTTAAAGATCATGAACTGGAGCATCTCATCGGGCTCGACCATAAAAGAGAATCATGTCTTGCCTGTATCCATTGTTGGGGAAAAGAAATACCTTCCGGTGACGGAGAAAAAAACCCTGCATCTCTGTCCCCTGAAATCATCGGGGCATGTCGGGTTTCATCTCATGAAATGATCTATCGTGAGATCGTGGAGATTCATGAGGCCGGAATCAAATTGCCGGGGTTTTCTTCCATTCAAGTTCCCATGATCCAAAAAATCGGAGTTTCCCCAGGGGAATGGATTCAATTTTCCGTTCCGGAAAAACGGATCCGGAAGGCAAATTATTCACAGGCGGTCCTCTATCGTCGCTCCAGACGAAATTTTACAAAAAAAATCCTTTCTCGTGATACATTCGGAAACCTGTTGTCACTTTTATTTTCACAATTTGAAGCCGATTTGCCGAAAACGCAAGAATTCTCATTTCCGATATGCATCGGCTTTCTGGCGGGCAACATTGAAGGATGGAGGCCGGGATTTTATCTCTTGGATTTAGAGAATCGAAAAACGGGCCTGGTACGACCTGGTGTTTTTACGGAAAATATGGCATCGGTTTGTTTGGAACAGAATTGGCTTGGCAATGCTGCCGTCCATTTTCTTTTTCTGACCAATTTGGAGGCGATTGACCGCATGTGGGGGGGGGGATACCGGTACACCATGATCACGTCGGGAAAACTTGGTCAAATGATTTATCTCGGCGCAACGGCACTGGGTATCGGCTGTTGCGGAATCGGTGCCTTATACGATGATGAGGCAAAGGCCTTGCTCGGCCTCAACAAGGAATCCCGCCTCCTTTATCTGGTTGCGTCGGGCCCCGTCCGCTCCGTTGAATATTTAGATTGAACCGCAGCAGCAAGCATTTTCATTTTACAATTGCGGCCGTTAAAATGCATTTTGATTGAAAGCATTTTTTTATTATAAAATCAGACAGATCCTTCATTTTGCCAAACAAGATCAAGTCATCTCCGATGATCAATTTCGATAAATGAAATGGATGGAATGAAAGGCAGAATCGCCGACGATTTATCCGGAACCGATGTTTGAAGTTCCCCGCAGAAATCAACGGGGAATCGGGTTGTTGCTTTGGTTCAAATCACTTCGAATGAGGATCCTGATAACGATATGAGTTTAATGAATATCGAAGACCGATTGAAACAAGCAAAAAAGGCCGGTCAAACGGCTCTTAATGAAAATCAATCCAAACAATTGCTGAAAACGTATGGCATACCGGTTATCAATGAAACCATTGTCTTCAGTGAAACGGAAGCAGTCGAGGCGGCCGGTGAAATGGGATTTCCGGTTGTTTTGAAAGGTCTCGGATCGACTTTTTTGCATAAAACGGAACGGGGACTGGTCCACTTGCATTTAAGTGATCCCCAATCCGTTCGCAGGGCATTTTTTTCAATCACGAAAAGCGGAGGAAATGAACTGGAGGGAATTCTGGTTCAACCCCAGCTGTCCGGTAAGCGCGAATTTATTGCAGGCCTTTTTCGGGACGAACAGTTCGGACCGGTGATTATGTTCGGTATGGGGGGTATATTTACGGAGGCGTTGTCCGACGTCAGCTTTCGACTGGCGCCGTTAACCCCATCCGATGCCGCTGAAATGCTCCAGGAAATCAGAGCGAAACGGTTGCTGGGAGCAATCCGGGGAGAAAAGCCGGTTGATTGCAATCGGCTGATTCATGCGTTATTGGGGTTATCGTACATCGGCATATCGCATCCGGATATCTCGGGAATCGATATAAACCCGTTTCGGATCGAATCCGACGGCAATGGATACGCAGCGGATGCATTGGTGCTGTTGAATGAAAAACCAGTCGAAAAACAATTTCCCCCCCCTGTGGATCCGGCCCGTCTCATCTCCTTCTTTCACCCCAAATCCATTGCATTTGTGGGCGCCTCGGCCAAAATCAACAAATGGGGGCATATGCTTTTTACGATCACCGCCAGCGGAGGTTTCAAGGGCGAAATATATCTTGTCAACCCCAAAGGCGGACGCATCGCGGATCGGCCGGTATACAAAAACATTACGGAAATTCCCGGCAGTATTGATTTGGCGGTTGTCACCATTCCTGCCCACGGCGTTGAGAATTTGATCCCGGAATTTAAAAACAAAGGGGTCCAACGTATGCTTCTGGTCGCTTCAGGATTTGGTGAAACCGGAAAGATCGGAAAAAAACTGGAAAAAAAACTTTCCCGGCAAGCTGCAAAATCCGGGATACTAATCCTTGGACCCAATACGATGGGAGTCTGCAACCCGCATATCAATTTTTTCTGCACGGTCAGTCATATCCGACCAAGGCCCGGGTTCACCGCCGTTGTTAGCCAATCCGGAAATATCGGAACCCAGATACTTGCATTTGCCGAGCGGCATCGGGTCGGAATACGACTTTTCTGCGGATCGGGCAACGAATCCATGATTACCATTGAAGACTGTCTCGATACCCTCGAAGTGGACCCACTGACCCGAACCATCATGGTATACATTGAAAGCATAAAAAACGGCCGTCGTTTTTTCGAAACGGCTCGAAGGGTGGGAAAAACGAAACCAATCGTCCTGTTAAAGGGCGGACAAAGCAATGCCGGAAACCGTGCCGCCTCCAGTCATACGGGGGCGATGGCTACGGATTCAAGAATTTTTGATGCCGTATGTCGCCAGGCAGGCGTCGTGAAGGTGGAACATACCATTGATTTGCTGGATCTGTCCGCCGCATTTTCATCGCTTCCGATCCCCAAAGGAAATCGGGCCGCAATTATGACCTTGGGTGGAGGATGGGGGGTCGTTGCTGCAGATCTGTGTTCGGATTGGGGGCTTGAGTTGCCGCCGCTTTCACTGGAAATCGTGGAGCGTTTGAACCATTTGCTTCCGCCTTACTGGAGCCGATCCAATCCGGTGGATATTGTTTTCGAAAGAGATGAATCACTGCCGATGGCGGTAATGGAGGAACTTTTAAAATGGAACGGCTGCGACGCGCTGATTAATTTGGGGATATCGGGCCGAAGCCGATTGCTGTCTCGGGCGGTCAACTCCGTTTCAAAAGCGGATCCGACTTATTCCCCGGGCTTTCTCAAGTTAATCAAGAAATCATTGCTTGAATTTGAAGACAGATATATGGAGCATATTGTGAAGATGATGGAAAAATATGACAAACCGGTGTTTGACGTCTGTCTGTGCATGTCGAAAAAGGAGCAAACCGTATACCGGGTCAAAGGGAGCCTTTTCCAAGCGATATCTTATCCGACACCGGAAAGAGCGGTTAAAGCCTTTGCCAGAATGCACAACTATCAGCGGTTTCTGACCCGCCGATGAAAACGGACGTCCGCAAACGCAAACCGGAGGATCGGCCTTTAGCCAATTAGGCTGGAGACACTGCAATCTTTGATCGGACGGCTCTATCGGGGTCACCGGAACATCTTTTTTGTCACGAATGCAGTACAATTCCGGACGGCAATGATTCGCCGAAAACAGCGGTTTCTTCCGTCTTTGCCATCGGAACGACCTCTTTAAAAAATCGAAGATAAGGCTCAAGAAAATCGTATTGAGAAATCCAGTTGATGATTCGTTCCATCAGCGAAGATTCCAGATCCCTTGTTCGATCTCCGGTTTTTCGTGCCAGTAAAACAAGCGCCGCTCCGATGGGTTTCGGATTCCTCCAGTTCTGATCTAAAATCGACTCGATCCAGGAAAAAACCTCCGAGGCCGGTATCACGCGATCAGCGGGACCGTATAAAAGCTCCCTGGCACCGATGCGGGAAAGGGACCAGAAGTGTTGCGGCTTACACTTTTTCGGTCGAATTTCCGAAAGGAGCAGCCGTCCCCAGGTAATTTTATCCTTTACCAGAAGTCTTTCCATATTGGCGATCGCCATCCAGATTTCCAGTCGTTCCTGAAACGGTATCCGACTCTTTACCCCTTTTTTGGGCATTAGGTCCGAAGTAAGCTCCTGAATAAACTGTCTTTGCTGTCCGGAACTCAATCCTCCGGCGACCCGTCGCCACATTACCCACCATTCGGACCGAACCTGAGGGTTGTTTGAAAAAACCGGTCCCTGTCTTTGAATCTTCCACAAATTGCTTAACCGATGTTCGTCAAAGGCCTCTCCGAATCCGGGCCTCAAGCAGAAACCCGTCAGATTGAGCCATCTGGATTCGTGAACGGGCGACCACGTTCGGGCGGTTTCCAGATTCAGAAGTTCATCCGAAACGCTTCGAATGAAACCAAGAGGCCATTGTTCCCGAGGCCTTTCTGTAATTTTTACAATATCCTCGACCAGTTTCTCAAGAAGACCGATATTTGATTTTTTAGAAAATACCACCCGCATTCTGGATCGCACATCTTCCAGAATGGACGTTTCAAACACTTCCCTGTCTGAAACTCCGACGGTGGGAGATACGTCTCTCAATTGAAACTGGAGCTGCCATCGATGCGGGCTCATAAGGGAATGGCACCAGAGACCAAGGGTCCCCATCTCCGAATAACCAGCTTCAATCCGTACCGGAATTCTTGCCTTTACTCCTTTTTTCCCAAACCGGACAACCGTTTGCACCGGCGGAAGCGGCGTGAAGGAATCATCGATCTCCACAAGGTCACCGCATCGGTCTCCGGAACGAAAACTGGAACTGTATAAATCGAAACCGACCGGTTGGTTTGCCAGAACCTCGAACTTCTTATCCTTCAGCTCAATGGAGGATCCTTCCTCCAAACCCCGTTCGACAAGGCAGATCGCATGTTGTTTTTCTCCATCGGCTTCGTCATCCCCGGCGACTCCGAGATAAAATGCCCGTGCGCTTCCGCTTCCGACCCGAACGCCGCGTCCGATCTTAACAAGGCCATAATAACAGGCTCCGAGTGCAACGGTCAAATCGAGATCCGGATTTTCAAGGACTCCTGGCAGCCGGGTATTTTCCTGTTTGAACCAGTGGCGAAGCGCAACACGAATCCTGTCCTGGATGATTGCCGGTTTTAAGGACCCGCCGTTAAAAAGAATGAGATCCGGCTCGGGACGATTTTTATTCAATATGCTTTTCACATCTTTCTGATGCCTGTCTAAAAACCGGCCCAGATGACGCGTTACGGCAGGTTCCTGCTCGTAGGGTAGTCCGAACTCGGCGATTCCCTTTCGAGGTGTTTTTTTTTCTTCGCCTTCCGGATCGACGATTGGGAAAAACCCTTCCAGAACCGTATGTTCCACCTCTTCCTGATCCAGTTCGGCTGTCAGGGTTCCGGCGATCAGCCGGCTGCCCTCCCCCATCAAAATAATTTTTTTTGACGCGACCTCTTCACCCAGAATCATCTCCTTTGCTTGTCTGCATTGATGACAAAGTGCCTTATACCGGTCCGTATTCAGGGAACGCGCTGTTTTACTGAAACGCAACTCGATGCGTCGCGCAAGGGCGAGATCCATATTGTCCCCGCCGAGAATCAGATGATCTCCGACCGCGATCCTTTCAAAGCGAGGGATCCCGTCGACTTCCCTCAACGTAATCAGTGTAAAATCCGTCGTTCCGCCACCGACATCACAAACGAGAATTAATTCATTCGGTTCAACAAAACGGCTCCAATCATTTTCATGGCGAATCAACCAGCTGTAAAATGCCGCCAAGGGTTCTTCCAGCAATATCACATCGCTTAAACCGGCGGCGGTTGCGGCTTCCAATGTCAGCTCACGAGCCACCTCATCAAACGATGCGGGGACCGTTAGAATAACAATCTGGTTTTCAAGATGCATCTGTTCGTCGTCGCCTTGGGTGCTGTTCCAGGTCTGTCGAATATGCTGAAGAAAAGACGTCGTCGCCTGAATCGGGGAAACCCTGAAAACTTCTTCTCCCGCTCCCCATGGAAGAATCCGGGCCTTTCTGTCAACCTTTGAGTGACAAAGCCAGCTCTTTGCCGATGATACCAGTCTTCCGGGAACTTTTGCCCCATGATCCCTTGCAAACGCTCCCACGAAATGATCCGGCTCGCTTTGCCACGGAACCGAAACGGCCTCTTTAGAAATATCAAATGTGCCGGGGATGTAGAGAAAAGACGGCAAAACCGGCAGTCGCGATATTTCACCCGGACCGGTAAGTTGCGGCACTTTAAAGATTTTTATTTCGTGCTTCATTTCTCCCTCGACACGCGTATCCGCATACGAAACCGCGGAATTGGTGGTGCCGAGGTCAATACCGACGATGAAAGGTTTTTCAAGAAGATTCAAAACTTTCTTTCTCCCTCACATTGAATTCAAGTTTCCACCTACGGCCGTCTCTGCTGGATACGCACCAAAACTCAAGGGTGCCGACTTCAGTCACCTTTATTTCAATACTCACCGGAATGGTCGTACCGTATTCTCCTTCCAACGTGGCTTCAATCGTAGTTATCTCTTCAATCTCGTCCTCCCAGTCTTCAACCACCGTGCCCACCGTATCCTCATGGCGTGATGAGGAGCCGAAAAAATCAAATTTAACGGGTTCCCCGACAACAAGAACGAACTCCCGGCCGATAAGGTCAGCGGCGCTCCCTTCCTCCATCCCAAAAGGCGCGACGCATAATGCTTTCATCGGCATCGGCATTCCGGGAACCGCCGGCATGGAGGTTTCAACCCCGATATAGTAAGATCGACCGAGACCTCCACGGATTCGTATTCCTTCACCGCGTTTTGCCAATCCATAGTAGACGGCGCCTCTGGCAACCGCCAGATCCGGGTCGGTGGTTTCGATTTCACGAATTGCAATTGAATTGGAGGAGTCGATCCATGAAGAAAGCGTCTCCAGGATCTGTTTCCGGACCGGAGCAGCCTTCATAACCCCTCCGTTAAAAAGAACGGTTCGTGGAATATTCGGCAGATTGCTCTCCTTTGCCTGCCGGTCCAGAAAACAGGCAAGATGGCGGGAAACCGCCGGATCCGCCTCGTATGAAAGGCCCAGTTCCTTGATACCGACCCGTTGATTTGCTATCGGCTTCGCGGTGATTTCACATCTCGGAAAAAATCCTTCGATTATAACCTGCTCTACCTCACTTCGGAGAAGATCAATTTTAAGGGTGTCGCCGATCAGACGGGTGCCCCTGCCTAATATGGTTACCGGAAACCGGTCGCACGGAGGGTCCGACAAAATCCTTTCTTTTGCCCTGCGACAGCTGTGCCACAGGGATCGGATCTGCCAGGAATCCAATCTTCTTCCCTTTTGGGAAATACGTTTGGAAACGGAATAGGCAAGGGCCAAATCCATGTTATCACCGCCCACAAGAAGATGTTCACCCACCGCAATTCTTTCCAGCATCAACTCTCCGTTTTCTTCCGAAACCTGTATCAGGCTGAAATCACTCGTTCCTCCGCCTACATCACAGACCAGGATAAGGTCGCCGATGCGGAGTTTTTCCCGCCATTGCTTTCCGGACGATTCAATCCACGCATAAAAGGCGGCCTGTGGTTCTTCCAGCAGTGTTATATTGGAAAGACCGGCCATATCCGCCGCCTTCGCAGTCAACTCTCTTGCGACCGCATCGAAGGAAGCGGGAACGGTTAATAGAATTTCCTGGTTCTCCAATTTTAGCTTTTCGTCATATCCGCCGGTTGTGCGGGCCATGGCGTAATTCCACGCATCCCGGATATGTTGCAGGATCGTAGCAGATGCTTCCACCGCCGACAGCTTCGACGAATCTTCCGGACCTTCCCAGGGCAGAATCGGCTTGTTTCTATCTACCAATGAATGACAAAGCCATGACTTTGCGGAAGAAATCAGACGGTGCGGTATTTCCGCGCCGCGTTCCCGGGCAAATTCACCCACGGCAATCCGATTTTTTTCGTCCCATGGCAGAGCCATGGCTTCTTCAGAAACATCGTGCTTTCCGGGAATCAATATGAAAGAGGGAAGAATCCGTCGTTTCTCAACAACCCCGGCGCTGACAAGTTGCAATATCTCAAGAACTCGTATTTTCGGCTTTTTGCATTTCTCAAAGTCGGTCTCGGTATACGCAACCACGCAATTGGTTGTACCCAAATCGATTCCAACGATATAAGCAGGATGAGGCACGATGTAATTTCCTTTTTTTCGTTTGTTTTTTAAGAAACCGCCGAAAATTTTCGGTGAAAATTATCACGGAATCTCCACCTCTGCCGGAGCAATGATATTTGGATTCCCGCTGCCGGACAATGTGGGCATACGAAGCCTTGCGACTTGCCAGCCCCTGTGACGGACGATCCCCCTAAAGGGGGGTTCTCCGGTTACATTTCCGGTCAATTTAACGGCACTGGAATCAAAATTCGGCCCCACGGTCATCGATTCCCCCTCCATCTCGTTCGCCACGGCATTAAGATCCACATATTTATCAATCACCTTTTTGCAGTTTTCATGTATGTTGCGAACCGCAACGCCGACCTGAGAATCTTCATACTCGCTGAGATCTTCTAAAAAAAAATCCAAAAGCCGCCCTTCTCTCTGCAATACGGAAAGCAAATGCAAAAAGATGCGTCGGTCATTATTTTCCTCTCCTTTTCTATCAAACTCGGTTTTCATGAGGGGAGTTCCGGGTTTCTTTCCCACCGCAAAACCGGAGTGATTGATAAGCTTCACAATAAAAAAACGGGATAATAAACAAAACAAAAACCCCAAAGCGGCGAAAATAACGGCCGAAACAGGCAGACCGTAAAATCGAAAGTTGTTCCGGATCGCCTCTATTTGATCCGAAAGATTTTTTATCTCCGGTATCTTCGGATAAGATTGGGACAAAAACGAAACCTTTTCAGAAAAGGCGATCAAACCCAGATAGATGGCCGAATCGACCAATAGCAGCAAAACAAACATAAAAATTGCCGTCAAAATAAGAATACGGCGGCACACTGTCCGCTTTAGTTCCATTTTTAGCTCTCCTTTATTCCATGGCTCAAGGTGCCGATCGGTATAAAAATGATGCAATCCGATTATTCGAATATTTCATGAAAGCCTGCTGAAACGCTACGGATAGGGAATTGGCTTTTCAATTCGTTACAGACAGCCGATCCATTGGAAAAGAATAAATCGGAATGTTGAAATGATAGACCATGATTTTTCCCAAAGTTCCCATCATTTCGTTGTTTCCCCTGGGAACATGCGCCGGACGCAGCGATCCATGCATAAAAGTCATCAGCCGAGAGATGTAACGAATTCAGTACCATTGATTTCAAATGAGAAGATATTAGATATATCCATTCAAACTGTCAAGGTGCACGGATACTTCGAATCGGTCTCTTGTTCAACGATGCCTGTATTCAAATTGAATTTTACAATTAAAGAAATAATGGTATAGTACGTTCTTCGACAATATTTATGAATGCCGGTAAACGGTTTGACGAGAGTGTTTCTCCCCGGTTTTTGTCCGGAGCGTCTTCGAATCGCCGTGAAGATCGTCATTCCGAATATTACTATGAATCCGAAGCAAATTTTTTAAGATTAACCATCTGTTTTTCTTGACGGATTGACAACCAGGAAAACTGGAAATCAAATGGCCGAAAAAACATTTTACATACGCAAGTTTGATTTTGAAATCGGGTATCTCATCAAGAGCCCTTGCAGAGATTGCCAAAACAGAGGCGATTTCCCGAAATGCGCGGATGACTGCAAAATGCTGGACAGGATTCAGACCATTCTGTCTGAAGGCATGTCATGCACACGAGGTTTTTCATCCGTCGAATCTTACGCGCTTTCCCATCAGGGATGGAAAAACAGGTAAGATGCAAACGTTTTGGTGAAGGAATGGAAAAATCAAGCTTTCCAACCGGATTGTATGAAATCTCGGAGACGGATAACGGGTCGATTGTCGTTCGATTAACGGGAAAAATTGATGTCGAAAACTCGGCTTCCATTCTGCAGGCGATCCTAACGGCAATTACCATGAAACCATCCAATTCGCTTTCGGTCGATCTCAAAGACGTATCCTACTTTGACGATTTCGGAGCCGTTATTCTTTTGGAGTTAAAAGACTTCGTCACGAAACGGGGCAGCGGATTCAGCGTCATGAATAACAGCATCCGAGCGGATGAGGTTCTCTCGAAAATTAACTTTGACAGCTATCAAACGTTTGCAGCCACACAAAAGAAGAAGGAACCCCATTTTCTTGTTCATTTCGGCGAAACCGTTTTAAACGGAGCGGCAAATGTCAGGCATATGCTTTCCTTTATCGGCTCAATGATTCTGGCGCTGGTTCATGTCTGCGCCCATCCGAAATCGCTGCGGATTGACGACACAATTTCATGCATGGAAAAAACCGGTGTGGAAGCCCTGCCGATCGTTGCCATGATAAGTTTTTTGTTGGGGTTTATCATGGCTTTCATGTCATCGATTCAACTCCAACCGTTCGGTGCAAATATTTATGTCGCTTCGCTGGTTGCATTGGCCATGGTTTCAGAACTCGGCCCGATCATGACGGCTATCATCGTTGCCGGCCGGTCCGGCTCGGCTTTTGCGGCCGAGATAGGAACCATGAAGATTTCCGAAGAGATCGACGCTCTCTATGCAATGGGTTTTGATACCACCGTGTTCCTTGCGGTTCCGAGGATTGTGGCATCCATGATCGTGGTTCCCCTGTTGACTCTTTTTTCAAACCTGTTTGCCATTACCGGCGGACTGGCCATCGGCGTGTTCATTCTGGGATTGACTCCCGGCGCTTACATCAGTCAAACCATTGAAACCATCACCCTTTTTGAAGTAGTGTGGGGAATGCTGAAAAGCGCGGTTTTTGCGGTTCTGATTTCCTGGATCGCATGTTTCAGAGGGTTTCAGACCAAAGGAGGAGCGATTGGAGTCGGCAATTCAGCAACCTCGGCGGTTGTGAGCAGTATTTTTTTGATCATCCTATTTGATTCTATCTTTGCGGTCGTTCGAAGTTATTGGAGATAATTTTCGGCGGATCATGGAAAAAAACCCGGTCATCCAGGTAAAAAATCTGGTCGTAAGATATGGCGACAAGGTCATTCTCGATCATATCAACTTTAATGTGTTTAAAGGAGAAATCGTCGCCGTACTCGGCGCCAGCGGTTGCGGAAAAACAACCTTTCTCCGGCATATCGTCGGACTGGGCAAACCTTTTTCAGGAAATGTTTTTATCGACGGGGACGAGATCACCTCGGATAACGAAGATACCTTTCGCAGCGCCATAAGAAAAATCGGAATTTTGTTTCAAGGCGGCGCGCTGTTCGGCTCCATGACGCTTGCGGAAAATGTGGCCCTTCCGATTACGGAATATTCCGGCCTTCCAAAAAACGCGGTCGCCCATCTTGTCCGAATGAAACTTGACTTGGTAAACCTCGCCGGTTTCGAAAATCATCTTCCATCCGAAATCAGTGGAGGAATGAAAAAAAGAGCTGCACTAGCCAGAGCGTTGGCCCTTAATCCTAAAATTCTCTTTCTTGATGAACCTTCCGCAGGGCTGGATCCCATTATCTCCGCAGAAATCGATGAACTTATTTTGAGCATTAATCAGCGAATCGGCACCACGATCGTGATGGTAACCCATGAACTGGAAAGCATTTTCAGGGTCGCCCGTCGGGCTGTGATGCTCGATGGAAATATAAAAAATATCATTGCGGACGGAGCACCGGAATTTTTAAAAAATCACAGCCCCAATCCTTTCGTGAAACAATTTTTCAACAGGGAAGCAAGAATCGTTTAAAAATAGGTTCCAGACCCATGGCTACCACAAAAACCAAATTCACTGTCGGTTTATTCGTTCTTATCGGAATCACCATCGCCGTTGTAGCCATCATTTGGCTAGGGATGTCCCACTATTTTGAAAAAGGCCGGCACTATGTTGCCTATTTCGATGAATCGGTACAGGGCCTGGATAAGGATTCCCCCGTAAAATACCGGGGTGTATCCATAGGCAGGGTTTACAGCATCGGCGTGGCTCCGGATGCGAATCTCATTCAGGTGGAACTGAAAATAGAAACCGGATTGGACCTTGAGGGAGATTTCGTCGCACAAATCAAGGCCGTTGGGATCACCGGAATCATGTTTATTGAAATTGACCGCAAAAAAAAAGATGAACCCGATCTTTCGCCTAAGATCGCGTTTGCTCCGAAACATCCGGTTATCAGTACAAAACCATCCGACATTCACAAAATTATACAGGGGTTGGACGAAATCATCACCCAGATGAAGCTGCTGGATTTTACCGGAATATCCAACAAATTAAAATCGGCGCTGGACAACATGGATCAATCAGTAAAGGATGCTCAAATCGCAGAGTTATCATCCGGCATCCGCACGTCTTTAAGGCGCCTCCAAAAAATTCTCGAGCCGGGCAAATGGGATCAGCTGATCGATTCGGTGGAAAAGGCAGGGATTTCCGTAACTTCCCTTGCAACGAATGCCGACGAAACCGTTTTCCGATTGAATGATGCAATTGTCCGCATCGATAATATGGTTGCAGACAATGAAAAATATCTGAGCGAAGCCTTCAAAAATTTTCAGAGTTCGATGAAAAACGCCGACATCTTCCTTTCCCGGGGAACCGATCTGATCCGGGACGCGGATACAAAGGTTTCCATCGTGCAGCGGCGTTTGGTCGCAACGCTTCAAGGAATTGAAAAGGTGACGGAAAATTTAAATCAACTGATCGATCGGCTCTCAGCTCAGCCGTCTGAATTACTTTTCGGCCAGCCCCCTCCTGCACGAAACGTGGAACCGGAAAAAACGGGTCCTCCGTAAATTACGGCCGGAAGAATCGCCGAGTGACTCCAACATCACACCGGAGAAAGCCTCATGAATAATGTTTGGAAAATATGTCTCATGTCAATTCTCCTTATATTACTCCTTGAAGGGTGTTGCAGCATAAAACACCCGGAAGGGATGCCCGAAACGCGATATTATACTCTGGCGTATGATCCTCCGAGCTTTGATGGATTCAAACCCTTGCCTTTTGTATTGCGGGTTTACAGGTTTCAAGTGTCACCGGTTTATGATTCGAATAAAATCATATATCAGGAGAACCCTTTCCAGAGAAATGCGTATACCTACCGACGATGGCGGGTGAATCCAGGCGATTTGGTTGCCTGTTTACTGACTCGGGATCTGGTGCAATCCGGTCTTTTCAAGGCAGTGTTCGCCCCGGAAACCGGTTTTTCATCTTCCCACATGATCGAAGGCGTAGTAGATGAGTTTTACGAACGGGATGAAAAGGATCATTGGGAGGCTGTTCTTTCAATCAACGTCATTCTGGCGGCAAAGAATGAATCCGATATCTGCAAAAGCATTCTTTTTCAAAAAAAATATTCCCTAAGTGAGCCCTGTCGCCAAAAAAATCCGCAATCGCTGGCGCAAGCGATGAGCAAGGCAATGGCGGGGGTGTCTGAACGGGTAATAATGGATGTTTACCATCATTTGGCCGGCTTTCGTTCAGAAACAGACCTTTTTCCAGATATTCCGCCTGCATCATCTCAGTGATTTCGACGGGGAACTGCCTCAATTCCGTCTATGTCCGGGTTCTATAAAAATTTTTTTGAAGTATGTTAAATCTGTAGTATGATAAAAACCAATCGTTGCAATGATAAACAAAAACCATGCGGGCTGAAATCATTCGAGATCCTGTTTCCGAATTCAGTCAAGGAACAAACCGATCCGTGTTACCGCTTTACATGTTTCTCAAGGAAGCCTTTTTAAATATGTCTTTCCGAGTGTGCCCGATGAAATACAAACTGTTCTTTATTATCGGATTGTTTCTGGCCTCCGCTTTTTTCCCGCCGTTTCAAGCATTGGCGCAAAAAGAAGCCGCTTCTCCGGCGCTTTCGATTTCCAGAGGCCTGATCATTAAGGAAGCGGTTATGTGCGAAGGAATAAAGGACTATCGCCCGCAGTGCCAGGCGATTGTCTTTTCGGTTGAAATCGGACAGGTCTCCTGTTTCACGTCCTTTGATCCCGTACCTGAAAAAATGTTCATTTACCACAATTGGTTTCACAGAGATAAGCTCAGTACAAGAATCCGATTGATCCTTCAACCTCCTCGTTGGTCGACTTTCAGCAGCATTCAACTTCGAGAAACAGACAAAGGCCCATGGCGCGTGGAAATCACCGATTCGGAAGGAAACGTTCTTCGTATTCTTAGATTCAGCATCACGGACTGATTGACAATGAATCATTTTTGGCTCTTTTTTTCGGGCATCCGCTGGCAGGATGTGGTCGATATCTCTCTGAACAGCTATATCCTGTTTCGTCTGTATGTTCTTTTCCGGGGAACCAAAGTATTTCATGTGCTTTTTGGAATTGCGCTGCTTTGGTTTTTTCAGAGACTTTCCGTTTCTGTAGGTCTGATTGTGACGA
>Ga0116141_10000343_pt1 | contig 35228 bp, 31 predicted proteins | sample AD_UKC097_MetaG_FD_89744 | JGI IMG/M metagenome (GOLD analysis project Ga0116141, IMG submission 89744) | Active sludge microbial communities of municipal wastewater-treating anaerobic digesters from USA - AD_UKC097_MetaG | ecosystem: Engineered > Bioreactor > Anaerobic > Digestate | place: USA...
AGAGAAGTTGGATTGGTCGTGTTTACCAAAAACACCTCAAGCAGATCCCATTAATACGTGGGCTGATTATCTGGTTGTGGCGAAATTGGTACCCTGTTTACACAACTGCAAATGTCCGTACTGGTTCGCGTGTAGCCAAACGCTGGCGCCCGTTGGTTAAATTGGCGGAGCATGTCGAAACTTTGCAAATTGCGACAATCAAGGTGTTTGATGCAGCACGGGTCGACACCCCGATTCCCAAGGTATTCCCCGAAGAAGATCAGTCGTATTTAGTTTCTCCGCATGACCACTATGTGTTTCCGCCAGTGTATGTGGCAGAGCTTGGCAACGCACTGGTTTATGGCGGCACGAATCTGGTATTTATGCAGGATGCTGTGATCTGTCACGATCTGTATGACTTTGAGCGCGACTACACCAGCGAAGAGTTACATGGCCGTCATGTAATAGACGTCTCAAAGAGGCGTATGCGCTTGCTAAAACACGATGCAATGCCTGAGAAGATTGCCTTAGCGGCAACCTTTGTCGATGCCTGCGCCTCCAACTACGCGCACTGGCTAACCGAAGTGTTGCCGCGCATTGCTGCTTTTTGCACTCTTGAGCAATTTGCAAACGTCCCCGTCATTGTCAACGACGGGTTGCATCGCAACATCATGGAGTCTCTGGCATTGATCGTCGGGCCAGAGCGAGAAATCATTACCCTTCCGGTCGGTCGGGCGGTGCAGGTTGACCGGCTCTACGTGACCTCTGTAGCGGGTTATGTGCCATTCGAAAGACGTGATACCAAACTAGAAAATCACTCACACGGTCTCTTCTGTCCACCAGCTTTCCAAGTGATCCGAGATCGCTGCTTTTCATTTGTTGATGCTTCCACGCTAAAAGATTGGCCGAAAAAGATTTATTTACGCCGAACGAGTGAAGCAAGAAGCGTGACAAATGGCGCCGAGATTGAGCAATTTCTTCTGGAAAACGGTTATGTTGCTGTAGAGACAGAGAAGCTCAGTTTTGGGCAGCAAGTACTTCTATTCAGCAATGCTGTCGATGTGATATCTCCCACTGGGGCAGCGCTGGCCAATGCTATTTTCTGCCGACTAGGCACAAAGTGTAGTGTCTTAATGTCGAAGCATGAAAACATGATTTATCGTTATTGGTTGAATTTGCTTACTCCGCAGGGTATCGAAGTCAATTACGCGCTTGGCACCGCTGTTAATAAAAACAAAACCAGCATTCATTCGAATTTTTATATTGGATTGCAAAATATTTCGCAAATGTTGAATGTGAGGAAACGTGCATGACAGCTCGTATCCATCCGACTGCTTATGTTTCACCTGAAGCAAAAATTGGTGCAGAAGTCGAAGTCGGCCCATTTTGTATTGTGCATGCCAATGTTGAGCTTGGAGATAGGGTTAAAGTATCCGCATATTGTGAACTGGGAATACCCACCCTACTAGGGAATGGCATGCCATTGATTATTGGTGAAGATGCTCTTATTCGTTCGAATTCAGTGTTTTATGAGTCGTCGACTTTTCGTGCCGGCTTGGTAACTGGGCACCATGTGACTGTGCGCGAAAATACACAGGCGGGAGTAAGCTTTCAGATTGGAACTGCCTGCGAGATTCAAGGCGACTGCAGTGTAGGTGATTATGTGCGTTTCCAATCTAACGTGTTTGTTGGCAAAAAAACAACCATTGGCAATTTTGTTTGGGTGTTGCCGCACGTAGTTTTGACTAACGATCCAACCCCCCCTAGCAATGTAATGATTGGCTGCACCATTGAGGACTACGCTTGTTTGGCTGCTGCCTGTTTAGTGCTTCCGGGTGTAAATGTGGGAGAACACGCGCTGGTGGCAGCGAAGTCTTGTGTGACCAAGGACGTCCCGGCGCACATGGTCGTTGCTGGAATTCCGGCGCGCATCATTGGCGAAACCAGTCATATTAGACTTCGTGATGGTAGTAATCGGAATGCTTATCCGTGGACCAATCATTTCACACGAGGCTATCCAGATGCGGTAGTAAATCAATGGTTTGCAAGGGATGAAAATGATGATGATTAATAAATGCCAAATCTTTGATCTGCCCCGAATTAATGACCCACGTGGCAACTTAACCTTTGTTGAAGGCAATCGCCATATACCATTCGATATTCGCCGTGTCTATTACCTATACGATGTTCCGGGCGGCGCCGAGCGCGGCGGCCATGCTCACAAGGCATTGCATCAGCTCATCATTGCGATGTCCGGGTCGTTCGATATTCATCTGGATGACGGATATGCAAAAAAAACGATACATATGAACCGCAGTTACAACGGGTTGTATGTCTGCCCCATGATATGGCGGGAGATCGATAATTTTTCTTCAGGTGCTGTGTGCATGGTGCTTGCATCTGATTACTACGATGAACAAGACTACTACCGCGATTACGACACATTCCTTAGTGATGCAAAGAAGGCAATCAAATAATGCAAGTTCCCTTTCTTGATTTAGGTCGGCTGCATCAGTCAATTCGCACCCAGCTTGACGAAGCTTATCGGCGAGTTATGGACTCGGGATGGTTCATTATGGGCCCCGAATTGGAAGCCTTCGAGGCCGAGTTTGCGCAGTACTGTGAAGTGAAGCACTGCATCGGTGTTGGTAATGGTTTGGAAGCTCTGCACTTACTGCTGCGAGCTTATGGCATTGGGCCCGGTGACGAGGTCATCGTGCCATCTAACACGTTTATCGCTACCTGGTTGGCGGTCAGCCAATGCGGGGCAACACCAGTGCCTGTAGAGCCAGACATTAAAACCCACAATATTGATCTGGCACTTATCCCGGGGGCAATTACGCCACATACACGCGCCATTATGCCGGTTCACTTGTATGGACAGCCCGCAGATATGGACTCAATCAACGCAATTGCCGCCAAACATGGCCTTGTCGTCATAGAAGATGCTGCCCAGGCGCAAGGTGCCCGCTACAAGGGGCGGCGTGTTGGCTCGCTAGGGCATGCTGCCGCCACGAGTTTTTATCCAGGCAAAAACCTGGGCGCCCTCGGTGACGGTGGTGCCGTGCTCACCAACGACAATGCAATTGCTGAAAAGGTCAAGCAGCTACGCAACTATGGTTCAAAAGTAAAGTACCAGCACGACCTCGCTGGTTACAACAGCCGTCTGGACGAAATGCAGGCGGCGTTTCTGCGGGTGAAATTAGCCGTGCTGGATGAATGGAATGCACGCCGCCAAGCAATTGCAACGCAGTATTCAACACTATTGACGGGCGCAGCCATTGATCTGCCTCTAGTTCCCGAATACGCTGAACCCGTGTGGCATCTTTACGTTATCCGCAGCAAACAACGGGATGCGTTAAAGGCTCACCTGGAACAGCAAGGGGTGTCAACCGTCATTCACTATCCGATCCCACCACATCGGCAAGGTTGTTATCAGGATTTTAAGCGGCATAACTTGCCCATTGCGGAAATGTTGGCGGGAGAGGTGCTGAGTTTGCCAATGTCGCCAATAATGACTGTAGAGGATGTTGAGTTCGTGGCGCATGGAATTGTTACTTACCTTGGCAGGAAGTTATTGTGAAGAAAAAAACCAAAGTGCTGGTAATTGGCGCTCCGCGTAGCGGTACGACGTTGCTGGCTGGGCTGTTATCGGCCGGGAAGGAAGCATCGCCGATGCTGCCGGAATGCTCTCACATTACGGCGATCATTCAACATTTCCATAATATATTGCACTATTCCGATCCTCAGCGTTTCGCTGCTTATGCGATTGACGAACCAACCCTTTCTGGCATGTATCGTGGAATGGTTGATTCGATGCTAGATACGGTACAGTCGCATTTTAATGACATTGATTATCGCTATTTGATCCTGAAAGATCCTGAACTTACTCCGTTAATAGATTTGATTCCATGCTTCTTCGGCGAAGACAGTAAAACGGTTTGCGTGGTCCGAGACCCGCGTGCCGTGATCGCTTCCATGCTGGAAGTTGAGAGTAAAAAGAAAAATCCTTGGTCAGCGTGGATAAAAACACCAAGCCGGGTCACAACAAGTGAGCTCCTCAACCAAATATTTCGTACGAGACGACTTATTGCATATTTTTTTCAGTATTACTGGAACGTACACGAGTCTCAACTCTATAAACGCGGAGCGACGCACGTAGTCCGTTATGAAAAGATCGTGGCACGCGATGAAGATGAATTTAAAAGGCTGGAGGAATATCTAGGGTTTGCAGTAGGTCGTGAGGGTTTTGGTAAGGTACATTTCGATTTTGATCGTACTGACCCGACATACTCTGCGGGCTATGGGCGAGAGATTCAGGCAACAAGTCCAGATTTCAGAAAAAAATTGACGCATTGGCAAATTAAAAAAATTGAAGTGGCATTCTCGGGGCTGAATGCAATTTATGGATGGTGGAAATGATTCAGCCGGTAATTTGACGATGCATCAAAAATCAGGCATGCCGGAGTTTGTTAAATGAGTTTTGGAAGCTATCGCTCCGTACGCTCAGCAAGTGAGTTTTTTTTTCTTTTAATTGATAAAGGTGAAATCGATCAAGCGCTTAGGTTAATTCACAATTTTGTTGAGCGTATTTTTACTGAGCCTTTATGTACTTCACAGGTTTTCGGTTCTAAAACGCTGGATGATCTATGTCAGCGCATTGGGAAAGCCAGTCTTGCAAAGATTACACATGAGAATTCAGTAGACAGGCGGGATCAGCCAGTCTTTGCTTATATTGTCACCAAGCTGCAAAAGTCGGGGGGGCACACCCGTGTCATTGAAGCCTTTATCAAGGCGCGCCCGGATGCGCAGCACGTTATCTTGTCGACAGAATTGGGTGGAAGGTCAGATATTCACTATTTGTCGCAATGGCAGGCCAATATCGTCTTTGAGCAAGCGCCTAAGGCAAGCTACCAGCGGCGGCTGACGTGGCTACAAAGCCGAATGTTAAAAATCCATCCGCAAAAGGTCTATCTGTTTAATCACCATCAGGATAGCGTTGCTATTGCTGCGATTCAGCCAGAAATGGGCCTTGATGCTTACTTTTATCACCATGGTGACCATCACCTGTGCCTTGGGGTTTATGTGTCCCATCTCAAGCATATCGATCCCCACCCAATGGGCTATCACCATTGCCGCGATGAACTGGGTGTCGAGAATATTTATGTTCCGCTGACGGTTGAGGATAAAGGTGGACGGGCTGACCAGCCGTTTAAACCAGAGGGGTTTCTAACGACTTGCACAGCGGCGCGATCCAACAAAATTGAAATTCCTTATTTCGTTAGTTACCCTGATTTGGTGCCGCAGATTCTGAAAGCAACTGGCGGCAAGCACATCCACATAGGACGTCTCACGCCTTGGGCGCTTTACAGGATTCGCCAAGGATTGAAACGGCACGGTATCCAACCGCAGCGGTTTGTTTATATACCCTGGGTTCCCAGTGTTTGGAAGGCGTTGCACGAGCACCGGGTGGATTTGTATATCGCGTCTTTCCCTTATGGGGGGGGGCTGACATTGATTGAGGCAATGGGTGGAGGCATTCCCGTTGTGTTGCACAGGCATATTTTTTCCAGGGTCTTAAGTGGAATTGATCTTGCGTATCCGGATGCTTTTAGTTGGCGGCAGCCGGGGGAATTATTGAATTACTGTGCGTCGGTAACTGTTGATGATCTAATAGCTGCGGGCAAGGCCGGGCGTGCGCAGTTTGAGCAGTTTCATTCCAGTGAGCATCTTGATCGCTTTCTCCATGACACTGATTACAGTTGCCCTGCACCGGATGCTTTGTCTGGCAATTTTTCATTAGAGGCAGATGAATGGGGATTGTGGATGGAGGGCCAATTAAGCTTGCGTCACTTGGTTTCAAGGACTGCGTATCGGGCTTATCGACGTTTCAGGAGGCGCTTTTAATGTGTAAGGTATTGAGTGATATAGCGACAGCATATGACACTTTGAAAATCTTAAAACTATGCGTTCTACAAGTTGAGCCATGACGTCACCTTCGCTTTACAAAAAGTCGGCGCTGATGAAACGGCGTTGGGCGCTAGGAAGCCTAAGTTTTAGAGGCAACCTTAAAGCGCGGGGATTCGCGATAGTCGTGCATCCCCGTGAAATTCACGAACATCTTTTTGCCGGCCGATAATGGTCTCTCCCATGACGCCCGCTATTTCTGCCATCATCGTCAATTACAACGCGGGGCCGTTGCTGCGCGCTTGTGTGGATTCCTTGCTGGCCTGTCCGCTGGCAATCGAGATCATCGTGGTGGATAACGCCTCGCACGACGGCAGCCTGGGCGGCCTTCCAGAGTTGCCGCACATTCGCGTTATCCGCAATCCGGCCAATGTCGGCTTTGCCGCGGCGTGCAACATCGGCATAGGGGCATCGTCTGCGCCGTTTTTGTTGTTTCTTAACCCGGATTGCGTTGTTCAGCTCGGTGCCGTGCCGATACTCCTGGCCGCCTTGCAGTCTGCGGAGCGGGTGGGCATGGTGGGTGGCTTGCTGGTGAATGCAGATGGCACCGAGCAGGGCGGCGGGCGGCGGGCCGTGCCCACGCCGTGGCGGTCTTTTGTGCGGGCGTTTGGTTTGCATCGCTTTGCGCATCGCTGGCCCAAGCTGTTTTACGATTTTCATCTGCACAAGCAAGCCTTGCCTGAAAGGCCGATCGAGGTCGAGGCCATTTCCGGCGCGTGCATGTTGGTGAAGCGCGCAGCGGTGGAGGAGGTCGGCCTGTGGGACGAGGGGTATTTTCTGCACTGTGAGGATTTGGATTGGTGCATGCTCTTTCGGCAAAAGGGCTGGCAGATTTTGTTCGTGCCGGATGCGCGCATTGTTCATGCCTTGGGGGCGTGCAGCCGGTCGCGCCGGGTGTTTGTGGAGTGGCACAAGCACAAGGGCATGGTGCGGTTTTATCGCAAGTTCTTTCGCCACCAGTATCCGGGCGCTTTGATGTGGCTGGTGACGCTTGGGGTGTGGCTGCGCTTTGGCTTGGCGGCGGTGTATTTAACCGCGCGGCGGTGGCTTGCCGGCTGGGGGCGGATGCGTGGCTGAGTGGCGCGTTGGCGTGCTGGGTGCCCGCAGTTTGGTGGGCGGGTGCGTTTTGCGGCGCTTGCATGCCGCCGGGGCGCAGGTGGTGGCTTATTCGCGGCAGGTGGCGCAGCAGGCAGAGCCTGGGGTTTTGTGGCAGTTGTTACCGCCAGGCCCCTCACCCCAGCCCTCTCCCCAAAGGGGCGAGGGGGAAAAAAGTCGGCGCTGGCGAGACGGCGGTGCCTCATCCCAGCCTTCTCCCCAAGGCGGTGAGGGGGTTACTCCGTTGTGGATTTGTGTGGCGCCCATCTGGGTGTTGCCGGATTATTTTTCTCTCATCGAGGCCAGTGGCGCGCGGCGCGTGGTGGCGTTGTCTTCCACCAGCCGCTTTACAAAAGTCGGCGCTGGTGATGCGGCGGAAAACGCCGTTGCGGCAAGGCTGATCGAGAGTGAGGCGCGGGTGCAGGCGTGGGCGGAGCAGCGCGGCATCGCGTGGGTGGTTTTGCGGCCAACGCTGATTTATGGCCTGGGGCGGGACAAGAACATCAGCGAGATCGCGCGCTTTATCCGCCGGTTTGGCTTTTTTCCTTTGCTGGGCCAAGCCCAAGGCCTGCGCCAGCCCATCCATGCCGAGGACGTGGCGGCGGCGTGCGTTGCCGCTTTGCAGGCGCCGGATGCAGTCAACCGCGCTTACAACATGTCGGGTGGGGAAACGCTGCCTTACCGCGAGATGGTGGCGCGTGTGTTCAAGGCGCTGGGTCGCCCGGTGCGCCTGGTGGCCGTGCCGCTGTGGGCCTTTTGCTGGGCGGTGGCCGTGCTGCGTTGCCTGCCGCGTTATCGGCACTGGTCGGCGGCGATGGCCGAACGCATGAACCGCGACATGGTGTTTGACCACGCGGACGCCGCGCGCGACCTGGGTTTCAAGCCCCGGGGGTTTGCGCTGTCGGCTGCGGATGTGCCGCAATGAGCCGGATGGCAGCCATGATGGCTTGATCGTAAAGACCAGATGTGGCCTGGCTGCATCCTTCGTACTTCCCCTCATCCTTCCTCGCAGTCGTTTCTAACCTGTTGATTTGTAATCGCAGGAATGCCTGAGTATGCTGAACATACATTGTAAGTGCATTTATTCGTTTATAAGATGAATTTCTGCTTTTATAAGTGTTGACTCAGTTCACTGTGAGCGCAATAATTCATTCATTATTGGAATAAATGCGCCATGGAAAATGATAGTCATCGCGTTTCTGGTCTGGGCAAGCTCGATCGCGAGCGTTTGTCCGCAGTCTTGCGCGGCACAAAGGGAACGATCACCAATGAGCAAGCCGCCAAGATCATGGCGGTTGGCCAGCCTGATGCCTCCAAGCTGCTGGCGCGCTGGTGCAAGAAAGGCTGGTTGTCGCGGGTGGCTCAAGGCCTCTATGTGCCCGTGCCTATGGAAGCGGAACGTTCAGATTTGCCGCTCGACGATCCCTGGTTGGTTGCCGTCAGCCTGTATTCGCCTTGCTACATCGGTGGCTGGAGCGCCGCTGAACATTGGGATCTGACTGAACAGATTTTTCGGACGACGATGGTGATGACTACAACGCGTCCACGGAACAGAAAGCCTACGTTCAAAGGAGCTGCGTTTTGGATATCCACTGTCGCCCCGGGAAAAATGTTCGGGCTGAAGACAGTTTGGCGCGGCTCGGTGAAAGTGTCAGTTTCCGACCCCAGCAGAACAGTGCTGGACATGCTGTCTGACCCTCAGCTTGGCGGTGGTATTCGCTCCGTCCAGGATATGTTCAGAAACTACCTCGCTTCTGATGCAAAGAATCTCGGCCAGTTGCTGGACTATGCCGAGCGTCTGGGCAACGGTGCAGTATTCAAGCGCCTGGGGTTTCTGCTGGAAGCGAATGCGCCGCAGGAGATCGAGGCCATCGAACGATGCCAGCGCCATCTGACGATGGGCAACGCACGCATCGATCCCAAAATGCCTGCCGAGGCCTTGGTGGTGCGGTGGCGGCTATGGGTGCCGCGCGACTGGAAGGCGGGTATGAAGTGATCGAAAAGCAGGAGATTTCGGAGCTGGCGCGCGAGCTTTCGCTGGATCTGCACGTCGTCGAAAAGGATTACGTCCTCGGTTGGCTGCTGGCGGGCATTGCCGCGAGTCCCGAGCTTTCGGAAAACTGGGTCTTCAAGGGCGGGACGTGCTTGAAGAAATGCTACTTCGAGACGTATCGGTTTTCCGAAGATCTGGATTTCACAGTGACGGAGGAAAGCCAACTCGATGAGGGCTATCTGCTGAAGGCATTTCGTCAAATGGCGGAATGGGTCTATGAACAGAGCGGCATCGAGATTCCTGGGGAGCAGATTCGGTTCAAATTGTCAGTGCTCGACGGCGGTCGGTACGCGGAGGGCCGCGTTTATTATGTCGGCCCGCTTATGCAGAAGCGCAACCTGGCGCGGATCAAGTTCGACCTGACCAGCAAGGAGAAACTCGTGCTCCCGCCCGAGAAAAGAGCGGTGCACCATCCCTACAGTGACTGCCCGGAGGATGGCATCCATGTCTTGAGCTACTGTTTCGAGGAAGTTTTTGCCGAGAAGATGAGAGCCCTGGCAGAACGGGAGCGCCCTCGCGATCTATACGACGTCGTGCATTTGTACCGGCATGATGAGATTCGGCCTGATCGGGCTGTGGTACTGACAACGCTCCAGGAAAAATGCGCGTTCAAGGGCATCCCCGTTCCGACCATCGAAAGCCTGCAGCGCGAGGATGCCAAAATCAAGCTGGCCGCCGAGTGGGAGGACATGCTTGCCCATCAGTTGCCTGTATTGCCAGACCTCGAACAGTTCTGGAATGAGATTCCGAACGTATTTCGCTGGCTTTACGGCGAGGCAGAAAAGCCAGCATTGGGATCGGCGCCAGCGGATCGACCGGTCGACAACGCGTGGCAACCACCCGCGATGGTCTATGCCTGGCGCGCGGCTGTGCCGCTGGAGTCCGTGAGATTCGCTGCCGCAAACCGCCTGTGCGTCAATTTGCACTATCAGGACTCGTGGCGGCTGATTGAACCGTACTCGCTACGACGCAGCATGGAGGGAAATCTGCTGCTTTGCGCCGTCAAGCATGAAACCGGAGAGACCAGAACCTACCGGGTGGATCGGATTCAAGGTGTCGAGGTCAGCAAAACGCCATTCACTCCCCGTTACCAAGTCGAGCTGACCCCGGCTGGACAATTGGCGGCGCTGCCGGTTTAACGACTTGCTGTTGTACCAAGACAATCGATCGGCGCGCGACCCAAGGTCTCGGTTGGAAGAGCCGCAAAAACAACCGGGCACGCCGGCCCCACCTGCGTGTTCAAGTGCCCGAGTTGTGGAAAGCAATTCCGTCGGAAAACCTATGACGCAACCTTGCCGTCTCACAAGAACAAGAATGGCTTTCAGTGCTTCGGGGGCTACGGCTCGTTGATGAAGACCGAATACTGAAATCCATGAATGCCCAGTTTCGCGCAGGTGGCAGGTCCTGAGGGTGGTTGTGAGTGGCAAGAGTGTGAGTGGCAAGAGTGGCGCAGATCAATAAACTGCGCCATAATTGCGCCACGCAATCCTTGAATGGCGCCAAACCTGCGATGTCGTCCACGACTGACTTACTCAACAGCATCCGGTCACACGAAAACGGATTGACGCTGGCCGAGCTTCTGACCGGGCACGCCAGCGTTGCCAGGCGAACAGCACAGCGCCACATCGCGAAGCTGATCGAGCGTGGCCAGATCACGGCGCTGGGTTCCGGCCGCGCCCGTCGCTATTTTGCTTCTGGCGCCAAAGCTGGCACAGGCGTACTGGCCACCGAGGCAGATGGCTTCCCGTTCTTTATTCCTTTGTCTGCCGACAGTCAGGACATCCTTGCCTATATCGACCAGCCGCCGGAAGCACGAAAGCCGGTCGGCTACCAGCGTGATTTTCTTGATGCCTACCGTCCTAATCAGACCTGGTATTTGTCGGCGTCGCTGCGCCGCCAGTTGCACAAGATGGGCCGAACCACTGACGTTGATGCACCTGCGGGCACGTACAGTCGCGCCATTCTCAATCGTTTACTGATCGACCTTTCATGGGCATCAAGCCATCTGGAAGGCAACACCTATTCACGGCTCGATACGCGCGAACTGATCGAGCACGGCAAAGCCGCACGAGGCAAGGCCACCATCGAAACGCAGATGATCCTGAACCACAAGACGGCCATCGAGCTGCTGGTCGAGAACATCGACAGTGCCGAGTTCAACCGCTACACCCTGATGAACCTGCACAGCGCGCTGGCAGAAAACTTGCTGCCCAATCCGGCAGATGAGGGGCGAATCCGTCAGCATGCCGTCGATATTGGCAAAAGCGTCTACCGTCCGCTAGCCACGCCGCAACAGATCGAGGACGCGCTGGATACCTTGCTCATGAAGGCCAGCCAGATTCGTGACCCGTTCGAGCAGTCCTTCTTCATGATGGTGCACGTGCCCTACTTGCAGCCCTTTGCCGATATCAACAAGCGAACTTCTCGGCTGGCTGCGAATTGGCCGTTGTTCCGCGCCAACCTGTGTCCGCTGACATTTCTTGACGTGCCGGAACAAGCCTACAGTCGGGCCACGCTCGGCGTGTATGAAATGATCCGGGTGGAGTTGCTGAGAGACCTTTACGTCTGGGCTTACGAGCGTTCGACGCAGGAGTATCTGGCCATCAAGCAAGACCTGGTGGAGCCTGACCCGCTGCGCCTGGCTTGGCGGGATTTCATCAAGCAGACCCTCCGCGAAGTCATCACGCATCCAGAGCATGACCCGCTCTCCTGCATCGAACAATCTGTGGCCAGGCATGTGCCAGAGGGTGAGCAACAGGATGTGCAGTCACTGATTGTGCAAGAGCTCCGGCGGCTGCACGAGGGTGTGCTTGCACGCTACGGTTTGCGGCCGTCTGAGTACGCAACGTGGAAGGCAATACATGGGCATTGACGGTCGTGCGTACGTTCATGCGCCTGCTGCTTCATAAAAGCCGGCTCTGCTGAAGCCCCTGCGAAGCAGCGCGGGTGCGGACGTGGGCGGCGGCGTTGCAGTCAGCGGCGGCGAACAACCATGCGCCATGGAACGCATTGATTCAGCGTGAGAGCGCCAAACGCCTGGCATTGCTCGGCGGCTCGGAACCTTTGCTCGAGCAGGTTCCACGGCGCCAGCCAGAACCCGCATGATCCTGGTGGATACATCAGTCTGGATAGACCATTTGCGGCGTAACGATGCAGAATTGACGAGACTCCTTGATATGGGTCAGGTGCTGACCCACCGGTTTGTCATCGGCGAGCTGGCAGAGAGCATCCGGCTTGGCCTGTGCGTAAATTTGACCCATTGACGGTTTATTGCGACTTTATTGCTTGATTAAATAATAAAGTTGCGACTTTATTGCATTCGTTATACATTTGGCTGATGGAACGCTACCTTGATAAATGGATATTGAAGGATTTGGCCACCAAGCTGGTGGTGGTGACCGGACCGCGTCAGGTGGGGAAAACGACGCTTGCCCGTCAGTTGATGCAGTCGTTCGGGAATGCCCAATATTTCAATTGGGATGTGCTGCCAGACCGGGGGGTGTTGCAACGCCAGTCGTGGAATCCGCGCGCCCGGCTGCTGGTCATGGACGAGATTCACAAAATGCGCGACTGGAAGGCTTGGCTGAAGGGTGTGGCGGACGGGCGTCCGCCCGGGCAGGCATTGCTGGTGACGGGTAGTGCGCGCATGGAAACATTTCGGCAAGGGGGCGATTCACTGGCGGGCCGTTATTTTGCCTTCCGCCTGCATCCGTTTTCGGTGCGCGAGTGGTGTGAACAGCAGGCTGCGGCGCCCGCCGATGCTTTGGATCATTTGCTGGAAAGGGGCGGCTTCCCCGAGCCATGCCTGGCGGGCGACCCAGTGCAGGCGGACCGCTGGCGTGCGCAGTATTTCAACGACCTGATCCGTGAAGATGTGCTGGAGTTTTCACGCCTGCACGAGATCAATACGATGCGCCTGTTTGTGGAGTTGTTGCGCGACCGCGTGGGGTCACCCCTTTCATTGGCATCCATGGCGCGCGATCTGGCGGTTTCACCCGCGACATTGAAACGCTATCTGGATATTCTGCAGGCGTTGTTCATCGTTTTTACCGTCCAACCCTGGCATCGCAATATCGCCCGCGCTATTTTGCAAAGCCCGAAAGTGTATTTTTTTGATACGGGATTGGTTCGCGGTGACCAGGGTGTGCGCCTGGAAAATGCAGTCGCGGGAATGCTGCTGAAGCATGTGCATTTTTTACAGGATGGCGCAGGAAGGACGGCTGGCCTGCATTACATCCGCACCAAGGATGGCGCGGAAGTGGATTTCGCGCTCAGCGAGGAAGGCGCGCTGACGCAAATGGTTGAATGCAAGCTGGGCGACAATAAGCCGCATCGCGGCCTGTCACGGTTTGCCGGGCAGTTTCCTGATGCGCAGGCGGTGCAGATAGTTTATGGATTGCGTCAAGAGGAGTTCCGCAACGGTGTCCGCGTGACGGATGCCGCTAACTGGCTGATGGGCTTGTCGGCATGATGAGTGAATGAAAATGAACGAAAAAACTCCCCCGCTGGTGGTTTGGCATGGCAGCCAGGTTACGCCGGCAGAGCGGCAAAAGCTGCTCGGCCAGCAGCCGGTAACGCTGTGGCTTACCGGCCTTTCCGCAGCCGGCAAATCCACGCTGGCGTTTGCTCTGGAGCGCGCGTTGATTGACCAGGGCCGCGCCTGTTATGTGCTGGATGGCGATAACGTGCGGCACGGGCTGAACCGGAATCTGGGGTTTTCCGCCGCAGACCGCGCCGAGAATATCCGCCGGATTGCAGAGGTGGCGCGCTTGATGAACGATGCGGGCTTGATCGTGATCGCTGCGTTCATTTCACCTTATCGCGCCGACCGTGCAGCGGCGCGCGAGATCATCGGGGCGGACAGTTTCCGCGAGGTGTATGTGAGTACATCGTTGTCGGTGTGCGAAGCGCGCGATCCGAAAGGGCTTTACGGCAAGGCTCGGGCAGGCGAGGTGGCAGCGTTCACCGGCATTTCCGCGCCGTATGAGCCGCCGGAGTCGCCAGCGCTGATGGTTGATACGGCGCAGCTTTCCTTGGATCAGGCGGTATCACAATTGATCGCGTTGCTGCCAGCCATGCGCCACGGCGAATAACAGGGCAGCGGCCATCGCAGGACATGCAGACTGCATCGTGACAGCCAATCTTCAGGGTTTCCCCGCACAGTGTTGAACGGCTTTGGCCTCGAAGCGATTGACCCAGACACCTTCATCATTAACCAGTGGGGCCTTGATTCTGTCAATGCTATTGCTGCGTTCAAGCTCTGCCGCTTCACAAAAGTCGGCGCTGATGAAGCCCTGCGCAGCAGGGCGGTCGAGCAGAAGACGCTCAGCTTTGCAGACCTGGGATTCCGCTTTGCGGGCAGGTTTCCTGGCTGCTGCGGATGGCGAGACGGCGAAAAGAGCAGGTTTTCAATTAAATAATGCTGAAATTGCATTGACTTCAAGTGCTTACCTAAGTAGACTGCGCGCCTCTTTGTTTTATCCATTTGGAGTCACCATCATGTATGCGGTCATAAAAACCGGCGGCAAGCAATATCGCGTTGTCGCTGGCGAAAAACTTAAAATAGAACAGATACCGGCTGATGTAGGCACTGAAATCACTATTGACCAGGTGCTCATGGTCGGCGAAGGCGAATCGGTCAAGATCGGTGCTCCTCTCGTTGCCGGTGCTACCGTTACGGCTAAAGTGATTGCTCAGGGTCGTCATCCCAAGGTCACCATTTTCAAGATGCGTCGCCGTAAGCACTACCAGAAGCACCAAGGCCACCGTCAGAATTTCACGGAAATTGAAATTAGCGGCATCGCCGCTTGATCGAACCTACTGAGTCAGGAGCTAAAACATGGCAAGTAAAAAAGCAGGCGGCAGTTCGCGTAACGGCCGCGATTCGGAATCAAAACGACTTGGCGTTAAACGCTACGGTGGGCAGTTGATTTCAGCGGGCAGCATTATCGTGCGGCAGCGCGGTACTGAGTTTCACCCCGGTGACAATGTTGGCATGGGCAAGGATCACACCTTGTTTGCCAAGGTTGAAGGCACGGTTTTGTTTGCTGTCAAAGGCATTAAAAAACGTCGCGTGATCAGCATTATCCCCGCAGCGGTTTAATGTTTTAATGCAATCAAAGCCCTGTCGTTGCGTTTGGCAACGGCAGGGCTTTTGACATTTTAATTATGAAATTTTTTGACGAAGCACGAATTGAAGTATTTGCTGGCGACGGTGGTAACGGCGCGGCATCCTTTCGTCGTGAGAAATACATTCCCATGGGCGGCCCTGACGGCGGCGATGGCGGCCGTGGCGGCAGCATCTGGGCAGAAGCGGACAGAAACCTTAATACGCTGATAGATTTTCGCTACACGCGCTCCTTCCATGCCCAAAAAGGCGAAAAGGGCCACGGTTCTGATCGCTATGGCAAAGGTGGCGAAGATCTGGTGTTGCCCATGCCTGTTGGTACCATCATTACCGATCGTGTAACGGGCGAAGTTCTGGCTGATCTGGATGTGCATGGCAAGCGGGTGCTGGTTGCTAAAGGTGGTGCGGGTGGCCTGGGCAATTTGCACTTCAAATCCAGCACTAATCGTTCCCCCCGCCAATGCACACCTGGCCAGCCCGGCGAGCAGCATGAGTTGCAGCTGGAGCTCAAGGTGCTTGCCGATGTGGGCTTGCTCGGTCTGCCCAATGCCGGCAAATCCACCTTTATTCGTGCGGTGTCTTCTGCCAAGCCCAAAGTGGCAGATTACCCTTTCACTACACTGCATCCAAATCTTGGCGTGGTGCGTGTGGATCATCGGCGCAGCTTTGTGATTGCTGACATTCCGGGGTTGATCGAAGGTGCGGCCGATGGTGCTGGTTTAGGTCACCGGTTTTTGAAGCATTTGCAACGCACGGGGTTGTTATTGCATCTGGTCGATTTAGCGCCTTTCGATCCGGATGCAGATCCGTTGCATGATGCGCAGGCGATTCTTGAAGAGCTTCGCCGCTACGATCAGGCCTTGTTTGACAAGCCACGCTGGTTGCTGATTAACAAGATTGACCTGGTGCCTGAAGAAGAGCGCGCCGAGCGAATTAAAAAGCTGGTGGATAGCTATCAACCGGTGCGTCATTTTGTTATTTCAGGTATCAGCGGCCTGGGCTGTAAAGAGGTGTGCTTTGCCATCATGGAGCACCTTGATAATCAGCGCGCGCATTTGGCGGTGCATGGCGATAGTGAGTTGTTAGGCCGGCCAGTTGATCTTTCTGCCGATGAGCATTCAGACGAGTCCTCAGATGAGACAAGAGATCGCTAACGCGCGTCGCTTGGTTGTTAAAGTTGGTAGCGCCTTAGTCACCAGTAACGGTGAAGGCTTGTCCTATGCGTTTATTAACGACTGTGCACGCCAGATTGCAACGTTGCGCACGGCGGGCAAAGAAATTCTGCTGGTTTCATCCGGCGCTATTGCGGCAGGCATGCAACGCCTCGGCTGGGCAACTCGCCCACATGCGATGCACGACTTGCAAGCCGCCGCAGCCGTTGGCCAAATGGGTCTCGCGCAAGCTTACGACACCACGTTTGCCAAGCATGGCTTGCAAGTTGCGCAAATTTTATTAACGCACGCCGATCTCGCTGATCGAGCGCGCTATTTGAATGCGCGATCCACCCTGCATACCTTGCTGGGTTTGGGGGTTACGCCGATCATCAATGAAAACGATACTGTCGTTACCGATGAAATCAAGTTTGGAGATAACGATACCCTTGGCGCACTGGTAGCTAATCTGGTGGAGGCAGATGCCTTGATTATTTTGACTGATCAGGCAGGGCTATATACGGCTGACCCTCGGCGTGATACCACAGCCACCTTGATTACTGAGGGGCGGGCAGATGATAAGCAGTTTGAAGCCATGGCGGGTGGCGCAGGCTCGGGTATTAGCCGCGGCGGCATGATAACCAAAGTGCGCGCGGCGCAACGTGCTGCCAAGAGTGGCGCGCACACCATGATTGTCAGCGGGCATACGCCTGACGCGCTGATTGCTGCCAGCCAAGGTACCGCCATTGGCACTTTGCTTTACGCGACAGAATCTCCCTTGGCAGCAAGGAAACAATGGCTGGCTGATCATTTGCAACTTGCTGGCTCATTCACTTTGGATGAGGGTGCCATTAAGGCGCTGATAGCCGGGCGAAGTTTGTTGCCTGTGGGTGTTACGGCGGTAGCAGGTGAATTTGGCCGGGGTGCAGTTATCGCTTGCTGCACTTCTCAAGGGCAGGAAGTTGCCCGTGGTTTGGCAAACTACTCAAGTGTTGAAGCGCGCCGAATCGCAGGACGTGGCACACAGGAGATTGAAGCCTTGCTAGGCTATCTGGATAGTGCTGAACTGATTCATCGAGATAATCTGATTTTGCTTTAGGTCCTTGCTTTGCTGGTCTGTATTTTGGCTATTTTTGCATCATCGTGAAAATTATTCTGTCAATTTTCTCAGGGAACTTTGACTTAAATGGTGAGAAGCGCAGTCCCTTCGGATATACTTCGCACCCTGTTGTTGGGTGCGCAGCTTATCAGCGCTACCCTTCTGGAGACGTGGCCGAGCGGTCGAAGGCACGCCCCTGCTAAGGGCGCATCTGGGCAAAACCCGGATCCAGGGTTCGAATCCCTGCGTCTCCGCCAGTAACAACATCAAAGTCCATGATTCTGTGGACTTTTTTGTTTTTACGGCAGTTGTGACTATCAAATCCACTATCAATTTGTGACTCGGTTGGCAGGTTGCCGCCGTCTCGCGGGCGTCGACTTTCCCTTCGCAACTATGCCGGAAGTAGCCATTGGATTGGGGGCATTGCGTCTGTAACTGTGTGTCGCAGAACCTGTCAGTGGGCGATGGGGTCTGGTCAGCAATTTAATGCCAGCTGGCACAAACGAGCGACCTTACCGTGTGGGCGGCCACTGACAAAGGACACGCAATTGTTTTGCATGCCGCTTTCTAAGCAACCTATTGATGACCAGCCCTACTTTTAGCTCCCGCTCTTGCGGTAAAGCTGCGCCGGCCTGAACGCTCCGGTGCGCATTTCCCCAGAAACAGATTCAAGTAACCTCCGTTCGTCCAGACGCCGCCGGAAGCTCGACTTATCCAGTCGTCGTCCGAGTAGCACCTCACAACATGCCTGAAGCTCCCCGAGCGTGAATGCCTCTGGCAGAAAACCAAATGGCAGCTCAAGGCGCTCGATTTCGTCCCGAGTTGCCTGCGCGGCCGATCGGATCAAATCTGCGTGATCAAAGGCAAGTTTGGAGTCTCCTATCGCCTCGTCGACAGCACACCACCGGATGGCTTCCAGTCGCTTTCCTGCCTTCGGATCTATCGCGTCGAAAGGAAGCAGTGCGCGATAAGAGATGCTCACCGCCCATGGCGCCCTGGAATCCCGCGACTTGCCGCCGACCGCCTGCAATTGGCGTAGGTAAGGCAAGGTCACGCCGAGACGCTCCCCCGCGACGCGCTGCGCCGCTGCTTCCAGGTCGCGATCAAGATCAATTCTGAGAACGCCTCCGGGTAGTGCCCATTTTCCCTTGTGCGGAGCTCCCGCACGCCTGCCCAGCAACACGGCAAGGCCGCCATTGACAATTGACAGGATGGCCAGCTCAAGGCGCGTGAATGGCATTGGGTGGAGCTGGCCTGTTGCTGGAATACCACTTGATGCTGCTAATGTTTCGATCATAGTTGCAATTCACCACTAAGTAATCTATAGTTCGTAGTGTAGTACAACTAAGAGAGGAAGACAACGATCATGGACTACGACATCATCGGTGACATTCACGGGCAGGACGGCAAGCTAACGGCGCTCCTGGCAAAGCTGGGATACCGGATCAAGGACGGCGCCTATCGGAACCCCGAAGGTCGCATTGCGCTGTTCCTGGGGGATCTGATTGACCGCGGCCCAGGGCAGCTTGAAGTCATCAACATTGTTCGGAACATGATCGAGGCCGGCAGTGGCAGGACGATCATGGGAAATCACGAATGGAACGCGATCGGCTGCGGTATGCGCGATCCGGAAGGCTCGGACTACCTGCGTCCTCGCATCGAGGCCAAGATGAAGGAACACAAGGAATTCCTGCGCCAGATTGGCATGGACTCGCCGCTGCACATGGAACTGGTGGAATGGTTCAAGACCTTGCCGCCCGTACTGGATCTGGGCGCTATCCGACTCTGCCACGCCTGGTGGAACCCGGACAGCATCGACGTGATCAAGGCGGCGCAGGACTGCAATGGGAAGCTCGACGACGCCTTTCTGATCGGCTCCTACCGCAAGCGCACCGCGCCTTGGGCAGCCATTGAATGCGTGACCAAGGGCTACGAAGTCAGTTTGCCGGGGGGCGGCACTTTCCTCGATCACAATGAGGTGCCACGGAAGGAGATTCGGGTGCGCTGGTGGGATGCGTCGGCGACAAGCTATCGCAAGGCAGCACTGGTGCCGGAGGGAGAGCGGAGTCGCATTCCCGATATACCGATGCCGGAGGAAGTGAAGCTCGGCGCGTCAAGCAATGTGCCAACCTTTGTCGGCCACTATTGGCTGACCGGGACGCCTGGCGTGCAAAACGCCACAACAGCTGTGCTTGATTACGGTGCGGCGATCAAGGGGCCGCTGGTAGCTTACCGGTGGAATGGCGAAGATGTATTGAGTAACGATAAGCTGGTCTGGGTAAAGGGCTGAGGAAATCATGAGCAAATCCAGAATTGAACTGCTCCGGGACCATGAACTTCGGCAGGAAGCCACCCGGCTTACCAGTGAGGCAATCGACAAGGCATCTGGCCCTAAAGCCAGTAATGTGGTTCGGCGGGATGCCTACCTGGCGACCAGCTTCAAGCAGCGGGATGATCTGCCGGTGCTTGCCTCGATACGCAAGATGTCGGACAAGGTCGTGCGCAATTTGGCCGAGCTTGGATTGCATGAGCCAGTATCACTGCGCATGCTGCCTGGGCGCTGGTGGAAGGCCAACGTCGACGCCGCCGAGATAGGCGAGCTGCGCGAATATGGTTGTGGCTACGTCACGCTGATTTTGTCATCCGAACAACTGGCAGAAATCGGGTTTGAGGTGATCGATGGGCCGTTTGAAGCCTGGGCCAATGTCGAAGTCGCCACGGCGATGTTGAAAGAGAGCAAGGGCAAGTTTTGGGATGCCTGCATTTCCAATCGGCCATTGCTTCCGGTGGTCAAAGGTGCCGAGCTCTATGCCGGCTACGATAATGCTTACACATCGGAAGAGCTACAGGCCGCCCTGAATGAAGGAAAAACGATCAAGGTGTATAGCGGGCCTTACGACTCAAAGGACACCGCTCACTACCGGCTCGACGTGCGCTGGGAGTCACCGGAATGAACGTCAAACTTGGCGATGTCGCCATCATCATCAAGGGCCGCTGGCCGAATGTCGGGAGAATCGTCTATGTCGCCCGAGAAACGGATGATCGGGATTACAGTTTCATGGGGTATGGCATCCAGCCCTCATGGATTGTCGAATCCCTCGGTGGCGATCTGGATACCGATGGCGGCCCAGCGCAGAGAGGATTCACCCCAGACATTTCATTGCGGCGGCTCGACTTGACGCCAGAGCAGGCCAAGGCCATGCGCAAGGCCAAGGCTGATCACGATTTCAAGGCCGCGCTGGATGAACTGGCGGTTATTTTCGCCAACTATGAAAGGGAGCAAAACCGAAACAAGGAGCGCACGACTGCCGACCTGCCGGCGTAGCAGAAGCGCTATTCCTTCTCGTGCCGTGCTTTACCCAGAGTCACCGACTCCGCCTACGGCGTGGCCGATAATTTTCAGCAGCGCAGCGGTTGTAGAGGCTACCAAAAGTCGGCGCTGGCGATACGGCGATTTTGCGAAACAGATTTCATTCGTAACCGGGCAGTTCATCCAGGCCCATGCTCGACAGCCGGCGATTTATCAGTCCGAGCCGTTCGGCTGTCCCGGCCCATGAGGCATTGGCGAAGGCATCGTATTTTGCTTTCATTCGATTGAAGGTGCGCCAGTGCATCCCCTTGGGTTTGCCGCCTTCCGGGTTCGCTATCCCGGCTCCCCATCCGAGCCTTCGTCGGATCGTGTCTGCCCGCCGCATCGCTCGATCATCGTCAGTTTCCCGCTGACATTTATAGGCCAGCTTGTGGCAGTGCCGACAGGCGAAGATTGAACCGCCGAAAAGAATCGCCACGCGCCTTCCGCATCCTCGCGCAGGGCAGAGAAACCAAGCCCGGCGTCCGCCAAGGTTGCAGCCCGTCCATTCCAGATATACCGGGTATTCCATTGGCTGCCAGTCGGCGCCATTGCTTCGGCTCCGGTAGTTGAGAATCACCCGATCAACTTCGGTTCGCATCTGAATGGATGCCACCTCTTCGCCATTGCACGTCCAATGCCAGCCGGAGGCACGGCCAGGCGTGAGCAAGCCGGCGCGTTGCAGTCGCCGAACATCCAGCGGCCGCATGTCGCTGGTGGTGTTCTTTCCGCCTTGCCCGCGTCCGCTACCAAAGCCACCCATTATTTTTTCACTCCAAGATTTGCCTAAATCATTTGGCAAGTTAACAGCATGGTTTTCGCGGATTCTTGCCGAAAGCCACAGCCTGACTGGCTCTGCGCCCGATATAGCGATATTGCATTTCAGCCGCTGCGAAGCTGCTTCAACTTCAAAAGCATGGCAAGTGTTCGCTCAAATTTTCGATCCAGATGCGTTTCGTAGCGGCTCAGCTTCTCCAGTAGGTGCGCCCGTAGCCCTTCACCCAAGGTTTGCGCCTTGATTGCGGGGGTAAATCGCGCTTCGCGTTCCATCTGAAAGCAGAGCGGTTCAAGCGTATTGCGGATGTATTCGGCGAGTCCTTCGGCGGTGGCTGGATGTTCCTCTTCCTCGACAGACTCGTCCCACCAGTCGCGTGTGACTTGCAGCAGCGCCCTCCGGGCTTTGGCGTAGGCATTCGGCCCACCCTTGCGAAGTATCGCCGCCGCCTTTTGGGTTGCCGCAAGATCAAGCGCCGCGTCCCGCTGGCGTTCGGTTATCTCTTCGGGGGTGCCTTCCATGAATTCCCGCAGGTCGGCATTCTCTCCGCCAATGCCACGCTGGAAAGGTGCCGCCGACTTGATTACCGATGCCGCGCTATTCATCGCGCTTTTCAGTCCCTCGTTTATCTTCGCGCCCTCGGCCAGCAACACCCGCCGCTTGCGCCAGATGATCGTGGCAAGCTCTTCGATCAGGTGCCGCTCGGTCACGCCCGCCGGTCGGTGTTCCTCGACCAGCGCCGCCAGTAGGTCGGCAAACTCGTCGCCGTCTTCATGGGCCAACACCGCCAGCCGCGAAAGAATGCCGTGCTTCATGGCATTGAAGCGCACGGCCTCATAGTTGCCCGTCGTCGTCGCTGGCACCGTTTCATTGGATGCCGAGAGGGTAATCACGGCGCCATCGCTGATCGGTTCCGCGTCATTGGTTTGCATGGTCGTTCCCTTTCTGAATCAGTCCAGGCCAACGTTCTAGCCCCGATCGTCGGTCGGCATCATTCACCCCCGGCATGTAGCCCTCGCAGCGGCGGAGAAGCTCGCGGATCGGCTCATAGCTGCGACTCGCCACGATTTCACCGCGTCGGGCAGCGAGACAGAGCCCGCGCCCGGTTAGGTTCGCGCATTGATCGCAGGTGCGCCGGTTGTCATCGCTGATGGCCTCGGATTCCTGAAAATCCGTTACTGCGGCTATACCATTACTGCCACTGCCGTTACTGCCGATAGAAGCTCGCAAAATCTCAGCGTCGCCCGGATCAGGCACTGCCGTTACTGCCGTTGCATTTCTTTCGGCAGTATTGGCAGTAACCGCGCCAGTACTTTGCGCAAATTCCCGCTTCGCTCGCTCAAGCCAGTCAGCCATGGTCGCCTCCCGGTTTGGCGATCTTCGGATTGATGAAGTAGCGATAGGTGCGCCGGCCCGTGCCCGGCCCGGTGCCGCCGACTTCCTCGGCGCGCAGCCAGTCTTCATCTTCCAGCCAGTCCAGCGCCGCCTGCACCGCCTCGTCGGTGGTCAGGCTGCGCCATTGGTTGCGCCGCACGTCGCGCGCCGTGAAGCCCTCGGCGAGCTTGCCTTGCCGCAACTTGTCCGCCAGGGCTTGCGCTGCGCGCAGGCCGTCATCCGTAAGCAAACCATAGCAGCGCCGCGAATGGGCTTCCAGATAGTCGCACCAAGCCGCTGCCCGCAATGCTGATTCCGCCGTCACCAGCCCACGGCGGCCGGTCGCCGCGCAATCGACCAGGTGCAGAATCAGCGCCAAGGCCGGAAACAACTTGTCGAACTTGGCCAGGTGCTGCACGATGATCGGATGATCCTCGGCGGGCATTTTTGAACCGTGCAGATCGCCTGACCACTCGATGAAGATTTCCTGCGCGGCGTCGTCAAAACGGAAGTGCGGAAACTTGGCGAAGTCGTCGGCCGGCGCAGCGCCCCAGACCACCGGGTCGAACTCAGCCAACGCATCGAACACCGCATAGGCACTGTCGCGGGCCTCCTTCGCCGGGACGCGGTCGCGCCATTCCCACGCGCGATGATCGGGGAATACCAGCAGTTGAAAGCGTTGCAGCATGCCGTCATTGGCGAGCGCATTCGCGGCCTGTTCCAGGTAGCCGATGAGCTTGTCCGGCTGGATGCCGCCGAAGATGGACACGCACAGATTGGGGATGAAGATCGAGCCGCGCCCGATACGGTCGGTGTCGAAACTGGCATTGCCGTTCCACGCTTCCAGGTAGAAGGCCCGTTCGCCTTCGCGGCCTTCCTTGTCCCAGGAGGCAATCAGCCCGACCAGTTCGTCGCGCAGTACCAGCAGGCCGGCGGGATTTTCCCGCTGCAGTTCGCCCAGCTTCTCGACGGTGGTGTCGTTGGACTTGTAGCGTCGCAGGGTCGGCGCTTCCGGCGCCTGCTGCCGGTGGCCTTGCAGTTCCTTGGCGATGTTGTCCAGATCGCCCTTCTTGGCATCCTTCGCCGCCGCCTTGATGCGCGATTCGATGGCGTCCCGCTTCGCCTCAAACACCGTGTTGTCGGCCTCGAAGGCTTCAAGGTCTGTCCGGTGCGCTTCCATCGCCCGCGCAATCAAGCGGTCCAGCGGTTTCAGCGCCGCGCCAATGGCCGGCGACTTCTTCGCCGATGGCAGGCCGACGATACCGCCCCACAGGTTTGGCACGATCAGCCAGGAATCGAGCGACTTGGGCTTGATCGCGCAGCGCGCGCCGATGATGGCACCCAGCGCCACCAGCGCGCCCGCCGCGATGAAATCCGGCGGGCAGGGCATGCGGTCGGCTTCGTCCATCACCCAGCCGCGCAGCGCCTCGGGCAGCAGGGTATCCGCATCGAAAGTCGGAACCGGATGCAGCGCCGCCTGAATCGGTTTCGGCGCCGGCCAGTCTGTGCTGGCAACGGGCTTATGCGCTGCCGTGCCGCCGACAATCGTCTCGTCCATGCCGATAGTCGCCAGCGCGGCAATGTCCGCCGCCGTGGCATCCGGGTTCGCCATCAACCAATCCACCGCATCGCCCTTGGGCGGCAGGGCTAGCGCCGCCACGTCGATCAGGCTGACCGTGCAGCCCATTGCCCGCAACGCATCCGCTACCGCATCGGCATAGCGTTTCCCGGCCTCGTCGTTGTCCGCCCAGAGAGTCACGCTTCGCCCTGCGAGTGCTTGCCAATCGGTCTTGCCGGCGGAATCCGCCGCGCCGCTGGTGGTCGCCAGCGCCCCGATTTTCGCCAGCGCATCGGTGCACCATTCGCCCTCGCAGACGATTACCGATTCAGCGGGCCGCGCCGCCAAGTCGCGCAGGCGGTACAGCGGCTTGCCGGCCGGATAGTCTGGTTCGCCCAACGTGTAGCCTTCGCCATTCAGCTTCATCGGCCGAATCCATTTGTCCCCGCTCTCCGGGTGTTTCAGCCGGATGCGCCAGTGCAACGGCGTGCCGTCCGCGTCGTTGTATTCGTGCAGGGCTTGCGGCTTGAAGCCGTCGCGCATCGCTCCGGCGGCCAGACGGCGCGCGGCTAGTTGGGGTGTCTCGTTCACTGCGATTCCTCCCAGGCGCCCAGCGCCCGCGCGGCCTCGATGAAGCGCAGCCCGTGACGTTGCCTATGGAAGGCCAGCACGTCACCGCCATGCGCGCCGCAGACCATGCAGCGGAAGGCGCCGGTCTCGATCCGCACCCGCAAGCTGGGCGTGGTGTCCTGGTGGAAGGGGCAGACAGCGGATTTCCATCCTCCGCCACCCACCAGCTTCAATCCCTGTTCCCGGTAATACTCGGCAGGATTCGGCAGCCGGTCCCGCTTGAAGCCGAAGGCGACTTGATTCAGTCCCCGCGTGGGGTTCGCGCGTCTCATGGTGCGCCCCCTATGCCGAAGCCTTGCGGGCCGCTGCCAGCTTCGCAACCAGCGCACGGATTTCGTCGTCGGTCTTGCCGGCGATGCGCGCTGCGTTGAGCGTGGCCAATTCATCGGCAGGCCAGCCGACAGCCCGCAATCCGATTTGCACCGGGTGCGTGAACAGACCTTGTTGTATGTCGAGGTAGTGGGCGCTGCGGGAACGGCCGCGTTCGCGCAAGACGGCGGGAAGGCGAAGAATTGTGGTAACCATGTCTGTACCTTGTAGGTTCTTGCGGCACGTCGCCGCACAAACTCCTTGCATGACATGTCACACAAACCGCGCCAGGCTCAGACTGGTCGGATAATTCGCTCCTCTGGAATTGTCATGACAACTCCGATTTGTCACGCCAAATGCTGGGGATCATTCTCCTTCAGCCAACTCTCAGCAGAATCTTCTTCGTCAACGGTGTGTTCGCTCTCGTCGGCCGTAAACTGGCGCCCCTGATCTTGCAGTTGATCGAGCGATACGGTTCTCCGCTCAGCCTCGTGCCGGGCACGCTCATCTGATCGCCCGCGAATATCAGCAATTGAAAATAGAGGCTGCCAGCCTAATTTGGGATGGTGAGGCGTGAACGGGTCGGCTTTGATCCCCATTCGGTCGCGGAACTCAGCGCGTAGCCGCTTCATGGTCGCGGAGTTCTTCTCTTCGCTGCGGGAGAACTTTTTCCCATGCGCAAGGCCGATCAAAACGGCTGCCTGCTGGCTCAACGATCCCCCGCGTCGATCTACCAAACCAAACTCTGCCAGGGACATTCGTCGCGTCACGTCTCGCGCAGATATTTCGAGCATGTTGTTTCCGGACAACCCGGATTCGGAAGTATCGCCAACGATGGCGATGGAAATTTCGCTGGGGTGTAGTTCTTGCAGGAGGCGAAAGGCGGCGCACGGGTCGCCAAATGGTACTGATGGCGAATCTGGTGAAACGCCTACCGGCAAAACTACTTCGAGTACAGCACCAGAATTTGGTGAAGCCGTGGCGACATCGAGTTCATCTTCGGCTTCGACCCGCACGATGTGGTTCATCGCGAACAGCCCTGCCGAAAGCGGCGGTAAATCGGTGTCGTCGTCGTGAATTCCCCGCGTGCCCCCAAAAGTCGGGTGAATATCCAGCAGGCGTGATTCGGCGATCTTGGCCCGAATATATGCTTCCGGTTGAATAGCCGGGTGCTTACTCCAGCGTTCGATCAGCGCGGCACCGGTGATATAGCGGTCAGCCGGATCAAATCGGTTAACGTCGTCCTGCCGGAACCAGCAAGCCATGAGTGGCGACAGATAGTCCTCGCCCATGAAGTAATCGAAGTAAAACCTCGGGGGCGGGTTCAGTTCGTTAGCGTTCCGATAGGCCACGATACCGCCTGTGTCTGGCCCCATGAAAATCCACGCCGCCAGTTCTTCCGGCGTGGCCCCCAACCGATCCGTCAAGGTCTTCATGGCTTTGGGATAAGCAATGTAATCAGGTGGTGGTGCTGGCACCTTGTCCGCATCAAGACTCTTGCGCTCGGGGTAGTAATCACCACGCGCCTGCCGCTGTTGTAACTCCATACGCAAAAGTTCCTGGTGAAGTTCCTCCAGCCGCGTTTCCTTGTGTGCCAACTCGCCAGCAGTGGGCGTGGCGACCGCTTCCCACTGAACAACCTGCTGCTTGAGAGCCTCTTCGCGCTGGAAAAAATCCCACCAGAACTGCTGGTCCTGCCGGGTAGCAGGATCATGCTGATAATCCAATTGCAAGGCCACGATGCGCCGCTGGTCAGCAGATAGGCTATCCCACGGCATGGGAGAAAACTCCTGCTCGACACGTGGGCGTAACGCATCGGGCAAATCGCATAACGGCTTATCGAACCAGCCTTCAAACGCCCAAGTCAGGGAGTCAAAGTCGCTCATGCCGCACCATGCTGATTCGCGAGCAAGGCATTCGGCATCTGCCGGAAGAAATCCTTGATGGAATAGTGCTGGGCCATGCGCTCGCTCCTCAGGTTAAATGGAAGTACCTATTTGGACTATGCGGGACTTTACAGTACAGTACCCCACTTTCACAGTACATGCGCTACCCAAGGGGAAAACATGGCCTCCGCCAAGACCGCCACGCTGACATTTCGTATCGAACCCGAACTCAAGGAAGCCGTGCGGTTGGCTTCGGTCAATGAGCACCGCTCCATCGCCAACATGATTGCGGTGATGATCCGCGACTATTGCGGGCGGGTGGGGGTTGAGATTCAGGAACTGCTGACGCTACCTGTGAAAGCCGCGCGCAAAGCGAAGCCCCGCAAGTCATAACTACCGAACTACACGCCGCCGTTAATCCCACTGTGAGCCATCCATGAGCCTCCAAACCCTCTGCAAACCCCGCCAGTCAGTATTCGCCGCCGACCGCCGCGCCACGGTTCTCAATCTCGATACCTTCCTTAAAGGCCAGGTTAACGGCCCGGAGTTCTTCGAGGAAAACTACTTCACCAACGGCATGCTCACGCTGGTGGATCGGGCGTTCCGTCACTTGGGTGGTGCTGGAGCCGGTTCGTCGGTATTCCTGCTCTCGCAGGCCATGGGCGGCGGCAAAACGCATAGCATGATTGCGCTGGGTTTATTGGCGCGTGATCCCGAGTTGCGCAAGAAGGTGCTTCTTGGCGAGCAAAACCCCGCGCCGAATCTTGGTGAATGTCGTGTTGCCGGCTTCAATGGCCGCAGCACCGATGCCCCCGGTGGCATCTGGGGTTCAATTGCCGAGCAACTCGGCAAAGCCGAGCAGTTCGCCCGTTACGTCTCACCCTTGCTCAGTGCGCCGGGGCCGGAGGCATGGAAGCAATTGCTCGGTGGCGATCCGCTGGTGTTGTTCCTCGATGAACTGCCGCCTTACTTGGCCAACGCTGTCGCCGTGCCCGTGGGCAATGCCGATCTCGGCGTGGTGACCACTACGGCGCTGGCGAATCTGTTTATCGCCGTGGCGGAAATGGACAATGTTTGCCTGGTCGTCTCCGACCTTGCCGGCTCCAACTACGGTGGCGGGCAAGCCGCGCTGGATGCGGCATTCAACCGTGCTACCCATGGCATTGCCGCCGAAGCGCGGCGCATTGCTGTCCCGATCACCCCGGTCAACCCGAACGGCGACGAGCTGTATCACATCCTGCGCAAGCGCCTGTTCGAGACGGTTGCACCCGAACCGGAAATCCAGAAAGTCGCTGAGGCTTACCGTGAGGCACTGCGCGAGGCGGCCAGGATGAACCTGACTACCTCCTCACCCGAAGCGCTATTCACCCGTGTCACCGATGCCTATCCCTTCCACCCAGACCTGCGCGAACTCGTCGGCAAGTTCAAGGAGAACGATGGCTTCCAGCAAACCCGTGGCGTCATCCGCTTGATGCAGATGGTGGTGGCCAGTCTGTGGAACTCAAAGAAAGCAGCCGGCATTGACCTGATCCACCCCTACGATCTCGATCTGAATCTGGATGAAATCGCCTCCGAAGTCCGCACCATCAACCCGTCGCTCAGCGAAGCCATCGCCCACGACATCGCCCACGCCGGCGCTGCAGAGGTTGAAGAGATCGACGCGGTCAATGGCAACTCCGATGCCTCGGATGCCGCCCGCCTGATCCTCGTCGCCTCGCTATCCACTACGCCGGGTGCCATTCACGGCCTGCGCGAATACCAGTTGGTCGATTGCCTCCAGCGCCCCGGTCGCGACCTCTCCACCTTCAAGGCCAACGTCCTCGACAAACTGGCGACCCGTGCCTGGTATCTGCACAACTCCGCCGACGGCCGCCTGTACTTCAAGAACCAGCAGAACCTCGCCGCAAAGCTGCGCTCCACAGCGCTCTCGCTGCACGCCGAAACCGTTGACCGGATGCTGCGCGAGCATCTGGAATCCTACTTTTCCGCATCGCTGCGCGATTGCTATCAGGTCATCAAGGTGCTGCCGCCGCCCGATGAAGTGCAGGTCGAGCAGGAAAAGACCACGCTCGTCATCGTCCGCCCTGGCGGGCAGGCCAATCAGTTGCCCATTTCCGCCGACTGGCAGGCATGGTGGGCGCAGCAGCAGTACAAAAACCGCGTCCTCTTTCTCACCGGCTCGCGGGATACCTTCCAGAAAGTGCTTGATTCGGCCCGCCAGACCCGCGCCCTGCAAAGCATCGACGACGAACTCCGCTCGGAAAACACCCCCGCCGACGATCCGCAATGGCGGGCGCTCGATGCCCTGCGCGACCGCGTCGGTCTGCAATTCACCGCTGCGCTGAAAGAAGCCTTCGACCAGATCGTCTATCCGTCCATCAACGCGGCATTACGCGCCACCGGCACCGACCTCGCCTTCGCCGGCAACCAGAACGGCGAAGCCACCCTGCGCCATACCCTCGAAGGCGCGCAGAAATTCACCACCCAGATCGACAACGACAGCTTCCGTACCCGTGCCGAAGCCCGCCTGTTCGGTTCAGCCGAAACTAAAGTCGTCCTCTGGTCTGACTTCAAACGCGCCGCTGCCGTCAATACCAATTGGCCGCTGCACAAGCTCTCGGCGCTCGATGACCTCAAAGCCGAGTGCCTGCGTCGCGGTCTGTGGCGTGAAGAAGGCAACCACATTCGCCGTGGCCCCTTCCCGCCGCCAGTGCCCGAAGTGTCGATACGCGAACTCTCGGTACAAGAAGACGGCGACGGCATCACCTACCTGAAGATCGAACCGCTGCACGCGCCCGCTGTTGTCTTTGAAACGGGTGAATCCGACCCCACGCCCGCTTCCAGCCCGGTGCCGACGCCCACCCGTTTTGAAGCGACAGCGCTGCGTTATCGTTTCCTCGCGTTTGACCCTGCCGATTTTGTCCGCGTCAGCGCGGTTAAGGAATGGACGGCGAAGCTACGGCTGAAATACCAGTTGCACAACCGGGGCGATCACTACGAAGTCGAGTGCCTCGCGCTGCCCAAGGCCAACGGCATTGCCATCCGCTATACCACCGATGGTTCATCGCCAACCAGCACAGGCTCGGCCACCTACGATGGGGTATTCCGCGTCCCGGCCAATTGCCGCATCGTCTGCGCGTTGGCCGTCGCCGCCGACTACGGTTTGAATTCTGAAACCATCCGTATCGCCATTCCGCAAAAAGGAACGGATCGGCCGCCCATTGATCTCGCAGCCCCCGCTCGCTGGAACCAGCAAACCAAGCTCGATGACGCCGGCGCGGTGTGGGATTTCCTCCAGCGGCTGGAAGCGGCATCAGGCGTGACCGCGCACGACATCAGCCTCACGGCGGAAAGCACCGATGGCCAGCAAAATGTCGAGTATTCCGGCGCAGTGGAAGGGGGCTATGCCGCTGCCGCCATCAAGATCGTGGCCGAGCGGCTGCAAGAAATCGTCAGCCAAGCCACGCCTGGTAGCCTGCGCATGAGCGTCGGTTCGCTGGCCTTCCCCACCGGGCAGGCACTGCTCGACTGGCTCAAGGCCACCAATCAGCCGTTCAACGCGGCAAAGGTCGCCCAGTAGCCATGGCTCGCGCAAGCTCATCCTCCACCCGCAAGGTCGTTGGTCTCGGCTTTCTGCCCGAGGAAGCCCGCCACGGTTTTCTGATCGATATCCCCAAGGGCAGCGGAAGCAGTGAAATGATCTGCATCACGGAGCACCGGGGCAATGACCTCGATCATCTGGGTGTGCGCACGGTGGACACGCCATCACCTAACGATCCGTCGCTGCGTGTGGTGATCGACCGCAACCGCTGGCTGGCGCTCGCCCCGTCCTTCTGGGAAGAAGCCAATCGTCGCCTGCGTGCCAATGGTCTGCCGGTTGCCAAGTTCCAGAAGAATCCCGGCAAGCCGGTGCCGGTGCATCCCTCGCTGGGCAAGGAACTCTGCATCCTGTGCTGGGCAGTGGAAGATGCCTCACCCGACGACATCCCCAATGCCCTGCACAACTGGGAGGCGCTAGCCCCCGAAGAACGCTGGTGGCTTTACACCATGACCGTGGCGACCACCGGACAGGCGATGCAAAAGGGTCTGGGCTGGCGCAAGGCGCTGCGTGCCGCCATCGCCGACAATCCCTTTGTCAAAGGCGAGGGCCTATCGCCCAAGGCCCGCCGTGAGCTGCTGGGACATTCGCAGCTCTCACTTTCACTTTGAGTTCATCGTTTATGCCGACCTTCATTGAAACCCAGTTCCCGATTGCCCGCTTGTCTGCCGAGTCTTACAAGGAGCGCAAGGCGAACAACGGACAGACGCTCACCCGCCTCGGCAAGTGGTGGGGGCGCAAACCGCTCATTCTGGTGCGCGCCTCCATCCTCGGCATGTTGATGCCCGCCTCGACTAATCCGAAAAGGGATCGGGAGATTTTTCTCAAGATTCTCACCATGGATGACGACGGGACCTGGCAGCGCAATAAAGGAAGAAACAGAAACCGCGCCACCTTCGACGCGCTGACTTACGCTGAACGCCTCAAAGACTGCGAACGGCCGGAGAACATTCCTGGTCCGACGGTGGAAGCCTGGGCAGAGATCAACGTCCACCTCGGCACCAGGGCCGCGAGCCTTGGCGAACTGGTGGAACAACTCGGCCAGCGTACCTTCGGCCACACGCCGCGCGTCGGGGATAGCTTCTGCGGCGGTGGTTCCATCCCCTTCGAGGCGGCACGCATCGGATGCGAGGCATTCGGGTCCGATCTCAACCCCGTTGCAGGCCTGTTGACCTGGGCCAGCCTCAATCTGCTGGGCGGTGGCAGGCAAGTGCAGGAAGAAGTCATGCGCGTGCAGGCCGAGGCACTCACTGTCGCTGACCGACAAGTGACGGCGTGGGGCATCGAGCACAATGCGCAAGGCGAACGCGCCGATGCCTACCTCTACTGCGTGGAGGTCAAGCCGGAGGGTTGCGATTACTTCATCCCGCTCGCTCCGAGTTGGCTGGTCGGCGAAAAATCCAAGGTGGTCGCCCGCTGGCAATGCACTCCTGGGTCGGACCAACTTACGCCTGAGATCGCGGTCGTCTCTGATGGTGAGCTGAAGTTGTACAAGAACAAGAAGGGGGCCACGGTAGTAGACAGCCGCGTCGTCGATCCCTTCGATCCCAGCCGCTCCTGGTCGTTGGAAGCGCTGCGCGGCCCGGAAGGTCTGCGGCGCTGGAGCAACGACGACCTCGTGCCCCGCCCGGGCGATGTGTTTCAGGAACGGCTTTATTGCGTCCGCTGGGTTGGCGCTGATGGGGGGCGCCGTTATGCGGCTCCCGACGACGCCGATCTGGCCCGTGAAGCGACAGTGCTCAAGCTGCTGCGCGAACGATTTGCGGACTGGCAACGCGAGGGCTTTGTCCCGTCCAAGGCAATTGTCAGCGGCTACAACACGGAGCAGCCGATCCGCGAGCGCGGCTGGACCCACTGGCACCACCTCTTCACGCCGCGGCAGTTGTTGACGCATGGCCTGCTGGCTGAAACGTCAGGACGACTCGCTAAATCAACGGCGGACCAAGTTGGATGCTTGCTTGGTTTGGGGCGGATGGCGAATTGGGACTCGCGCGGTAGCGCTTGGATGTGGCATGGATCTAACGAAAAAGGCGATCAGACTTTCAACAACCAGGCTTTGAACACACTGATGAGCTATTCGGGCAGGGGGCTTGGGAAGATTGCGCCAACTTTCCAACTTCTTGAGGGTTCATCCCCCATAACGGTCGGCTGCACCTGCAGAACTACGGTTGCTGATGCACGTGAGCTACGGAATACCTGCGACCTCTGGATCACCGATCCGCCTTACGCAGACGCAGTCAACTATCACGAACTTGGCGACTTCTTCCTGGCCTGGTACGACAAGCAGTTGGCCAAGACCTTCCCGGAATGGGTCCCCGACGCCCGCGCCGAGTTGGCCGTGCGCGGTGACGGCGAGGACTTCCGGCGATCGATGGTCGAGATATACCGCAACCTTGCCCGCCACATGCCGGACAACGGTTTGCAGATGGTGATGTTCACCCATCAGGATCCGGCGGTTTGGGCAGACCTCGGCATGATCCTCTGGGCGGCTGGGCTGAAAGCTACCGCCGCCTGGACGATCAGCACCGAAACTGAAGCCGCCGGCATCAAGAAAGGCAACTACGTCCAGGGCACTGTTTGCCTCGTTCTGCGCAAACGCACTGCCAACGAACCCGGCTTCCTCGACGAAGTTTATCCGCTGGTCGAAGACGAAGTGAAACGCCAGATCGAATCCATGCAGGCGCTCGACGAAGGCGGGGAACCCAACTTCAACGATGCCGACTACCAACTGGCCGCCTACGCTGCCGCGCTCAAGGTGCTGACCCAATACGGCAACCTCGATGGCAAGGATGTGGAGCACGAAGTCTTTGCCGTGCGCGGCAAAAACGAGAAGAGCGATTTTCAGATCGTCATCGAACGGGCGCTGGGCATCGCCTGCGACACGCTGGTGCCGCGCGGGCTGGATAACTCGTGGCGCGATCTGTCGCTGGTGGAGCGCTACTACCTGCGGGCGCTGGACATCGAAAGCCGGGGCGAGCGGCGCAAGGGCATGTATGAAGAGCTGGCGCGGGGCTTCGGCGTCACCGACATCAAACCCCTGCTGAAGAGCGACAAAGCCAACGGGGCACGCATGTTCACGCCCTCCGGGCTGGCGGCGGGCTTGCTTGGCCCGATTCAGGGCGCGGACGCTGATGCGGCGTCGCTGCCCGCTCGCCGGGGTCGCGCCGGCACGGCAGGCCCGCACCCGTTTGCCGCTGCGCCCCTGCGCCACCTGATGTTCGCCATCCGCGAAACCAGCGCCGCCGACAACAGCCCGGAACCCGGCCGCCAATACCTGCGCGATACCTTCGGCCAAGGCTACTGGGGCAAGCGCGAAGGCTTCGTCTTCCTGCTCGAATGGCTTGCCGCACTGGGCAACGCTGAAGGCATGAACGAGTGGATTGGCGATTCGGAAGCGGCGCGAATCCTGGCTGGCCGACTGCGGAATGATCACGCGTAGTCATTGACAGGACGCACACCATGAGCAAGAGCGAAAAACCCAACGAACCCGTGGCGCACGCGGCCATTTTTCAGGAGAAAACGATCCGCCGCACCTTGCATGAGGATGCGTGGTGGTTTGTGGTCGAGGATGTGGTGCTCGCGCTGATCGAGTCGCGTGACCCGAAGCAATATATCCAGCGCATGAAACAGCGTGACCCTGAGCTGGGCAAAGGGTGGGTACAAATTGTACGTACCCTTCCGATTGCTACGGCGGGCGGCCCACAAAACCTGAACTGTGCCAATGCTGAGGGCGTCTTTCGGCTGATCCAGTCCATCCCCAGCCCCAAGGCGGAACCCTTCAAACGCTGGCTGGCCAAGGTGGGCAAGGAGCGTCTGGATGAGATCGAGAACCCCGAGCTGGCGATGGGGCGGATGCAGGAACTCTACGAAAAGAAGGGCTACCCGAAAGAGTGGATCGACAAGCGCCTGCGCGGTATCGCGGTGCGGCAGGATTTGACCGATGAGTGGAAAGCGCGCGGCGTGGCTTCCAGCGTGGAGTTCGCGATTCTGACCAACGAGATCATGCAAGGCACCTTCGACCTGAAGGTGGACGAGTACAAGCAGGTGAAGTCGCTGGCGCGGGAAAATTTGCGCGATCACATGACCGACATTGAATTGATCCTGACCATGCTCGGCGAGGCCACGACCACCAAGCTGCACCGTGACCGCGATTCGCAGGGCATCGCGCCGCTGAAGAAAGACGCTAAAGATGGCGGTGCGGTGGCGGGTAGAACGCGCAAGGACATTGAGGCACAAAGCGGCCAGCCGGTGATCTCGACCGAGAACTTCAAGCAGTTG
>Ga0116141_10000346_pt1 | contig 35158 bp, 35 predicted proteins | sample AD_UKC097_MetaG_FD_89744 | JGI IMG/M metagenome (GOLD analysis project Ga0116141, IMG submission 89744) | Active sludge microbial communities of municipal wastewater-treating anaerobic digesters from USA - AD_UKC097_MetaG | ecosystem: Engineered > Bioreactor > Anaerobic > Digestate | place: USA...
GGCGTGAAGGTCTGGCACGTGCTGGAAGTTATCCTTTTCGAACTGCTCGATTCGACTGCCGTGCGCCGATTTGAACCAGCCACAGGCTTCGAACTGATGCAGCCCCGCTGACCATGAGCAGGCTGGCCTATTACGTCACGGCGCACGGTTTCGGCCACGGCGTGCGGACCTGCGACATCCTCAACGCGCTTCTGGAACAGAATCCCGGCCTCGAAGTCGAACTGGTGACCGCCCTGCCCGCCTCGCTTTTTTCCGTCCGAATCCGCCGCATGAACCGTGTGCGCATCCGCAACAGGGCATTTGACACGGGAATGATCCAGCTTGATTCCGTTCAGGTGGACGTGGAAGCAACGCTCCGTGAAATGCAGCAGATTGTTTCACGCGAAAATGACCTGGTGCAGGAGGAAGCCGCGTGGCTGCGTCTGACGGATGTCCGTGCCGTCGCCGCAGACATACCCGGCATTCCGCTCCGGGCCGCAAAAAAGGCCGGCCGGCCGGCGGTGGCCGTCGGCAATTTCGGCTGGGACTGGATCTATTCCGCATTCGCGGAAAACGACCGGCGCTGGCAGCCCGTTGTGGACTCCTTTGCCGGAGCCTACGCGCAGGCGGATATGCTGCTGCGCCTCCCGTTCGCGGAGGAGATGAAGAATTTCCGCGTGATCGAGGATGTTCCCCTGCTGGCCCGCGCGGGAATTCCACGCAGGGCGGAAATCGCCGAACACTTCGGATGCGATCCCTCAAAAAAAATGGTGCTGATATCTTTCACATCGCTCGATCTGGAACCCGATGCGCTGGCGCGGATCGAACAGATTCCGGACTGCGAATTCCTCGTCGTCGAGCCGATGAACTGGAAAATGAAAAACATCCGGCCGGTCCCGCGTGACAGTTTTCCGTTTTCAACAATACTTGCCTCATCGGACACCGTCATCACCAAGCCGGGGTTCGGCATCATGTCCGAATGCGTGGCAAACGGCAAACCGATGATCTACACCGACCGCAGGGATTTCATTGAATATCCGGTCATGGTGGAGAACATAAATAAATACATGCGCGCCGTTCACATTCCGCAGGTTGAGCTCTATGCAGGAAATCTTGCACCATTTCTCAACGCCCTTGACGACTGCCCGCCTCCAAAAGAGACACTCCCCTCTGGCGGGGCAGAAATCGCCGCGCGGCGGATCATGGGCTTTATTAAAGCCTGATCCCTCCGCGAAGTAAAACTGCAAGCCCGCAAAGGCCTCCATCCCGCGCCGCTTTCTGCCCCCGGCAGGCTTGTCCCGCCGGAGCGGAAGGTCAGGTCAACCCAATATAGAACCGCAAATCAGCGCGAATAAACACACATGTGAACGGGAAAAGCATTAGCCCGTCTTTCGCTATTCACGGACTGTATCGCCTTTTCCCTTTCTCATATCAAACGAAACGGAAAGCGAATAATTCACTGCGATTTCGGAGGGATTCTGGCCTACATAGGCTGTCGGATAATCGGCTTGACGCCCCATGACGTGGACAGGAAACCCGGATGGAAACGTTCCGCCGCAGCCGACCTTGACCACATCCCCCAGCGACTTCCCGGCCAGAGCCGCCAGACTCTGCGCCTCTTTTCTGGCGTCTGCCATGGCCGCGTCGCGGGCCTCGGCTTCGACACCGGAAGAATCAAGCAGGCCATAAACGACCACACTGCGCACGTCCCCGGAATAGTGGACGGTCGAAGGAATCTGCATCAGGGCGCCGGCCCGGATGGCGACATCCACCAGCTCATACACATGCACCGGATCAGGCGAAATGGTAATACGAAGACGGCGGGTAATTTCAGGGCGGGGAGATTCCTCTTTCCGATCGGGTCCCCAGTATTCGCGCTGGGCCTCGCCCACTGCAACATCGGAAACTTCAACGGCCAAAATTCCCTTGATCTGCTCCTGCAGGGCCATCTTGATTTCTTCCACTTTTTGGTCGGCCTTCTTCGCCGCATCCACCATCAGGATCCCCTCGCCTTTCACATACAGGGTGACGTAAGCGACGTCCGGCTTCTTCTTGATTTCCGCCTTGCCCGTGACCGTGACCGTGTTGTCGTCCGCAAGCGTGCCGGTGATCATGCAAAGACCAACGGCCGCCGCCAGTGCGCATCTGCCGATTGCTGTCATATCTGTCTCCTTTTCCGCTGTCCTTTAAGTCGCCATACTATGTTTGTTGAAACCGGAATGCACATCAAAATCACAAGTTTAGAATCAAACGCCGGTTTTTCTGTTACGGCATCTGACAGCCTGTCATTGTCAACCTGCAGGCGCTTAGCTTTCCATGTGCGTTATTTCGGGCAACAGATGCCCCGCGCCGCGCCCCCGCGAAATCCGACCTCATTCACCCGCGACACTAGCTCGCGGGGTCCTCATATTTCATCCCGCGGTTTTTCTCCGTAACGAGCGCGGCCCTCGGCCGCCATCAGCCATGTCTTCTGCCCGGCGTTCTGCTCTCTGTATTCGATGATCCTCCTTTCGTCAGATTCATTTATGTTTAAATGCAGATCCAGCCGCAGGCGCTCTTCGTCGAGATACGCATACCGGGGATCGGCCGGATGCGCAACAGGCGGCCCAAAACCCCGGGTCAAACGGACATCAACGGGCTGGTTGTACAACACATGCCCGCATTTCCTCCGCAGCTCCTCCAGCTTCCCGCCCGCCAACCGTTTCACATATCCCGGCAGCAGTTGCGCCTCGCGCACGGGCCTCGCATTCCAGCAGCACAGCGTTCGGAGCGGCACGGCACGGAGCCCTGTGAGACATTCCCCCGGAACCGCCGGCGACGCATAGCGGCTGAAGGGAACTGCCAGCATGCGACTGTTCTCTTCAAGCAAGAGCAGCAGCACATACACGGGCCCGAAGGATTTTGCTGACGGCACCGGTTTCAGAATATGAATGTCGCCGGAACGGATTTCCGACGCTTGAATGTATCGCACAGGCGGTCCGCACGCCTGATCAGCAGGCACCTCGTCCAAATCCCGCAACTTCTGGTCAATGGCCCGCTCTGCCAGCCATTCGGCCAGCTGCCGCCGCTGACGGGCGGGACGGGGCACAATATTATGTGACGGCCAGTTCATGATTCCTTAAAGAAACCGGAATCGGTTTTTTGCGAAGATTTTTCTTTTGAAATTAACCGGTGAAGTTCCTGCAGGATAAGCCAGGCAAGATGGACCAGACAGGCCGCTGATGTGTCGTGATAACGGTTCTTCAATTCACTGCAGATGTTTTCCACGGCCGCGCGGTGGGTTTTATAGAGAATGCTTGCGCTTGCGCCAGTGCGGGCGGACAGGCCCGGATCGTTCAGCGTCAGCCCCTCTCCCCGCGCCCAGATGACCATGCGTTCGCATTCCGTCAAGTGCGGAAGCGTCTCGACCGCAAGTGCCCGGGCCAGTTCGTTCCATTCGCGTTCAGCCGCTTCATCTGATGGATTTGCGCTGTCCGGAAGAAGATCCTCAAGGGTAAGCGGACTGGAGTCCCCGCCGGGAAGGGGCTGCTGGATGGAGGTCATCCACGCGGGCGAGCATTCACGCCGCAGATTTTCGCGCACGGCGTCGCGCATCAGCAGGCTGGCGCCGGATTCCACCGCCGAGTGCCAGTCTGAAGACATATCCGCACGCGTGAAGAGCCAGTCCTTGTAGCGTTTGCCCCGACGGTCTGTCGCGGCTGCCGCATGGGTTTCCAGCAAATGCCAGCCGTGTTCCGCATTCTGGTGTTCCGCGCCCCCGGCCTGCGAGCCATAGCGGCGCATATAAAGAAAACAGCGGGCCGCCCCAAATTTCCGCAAGTCCGCCTCGGATTCCGCATCGCACAGGCCGGCCGCGCACATTTTCTTCCATGCGCGCCAGCTTGCCTCGCGCGTCCGGCGGCTTTCGTTGTCCAGAACGTTCTTCTCGTCCATGCTCTGCCTGGCTCCACTGATTCACTCCCTTACCGCAGAAGGGGATGATTGGCCAGTCAAATCGCGACCGGCATGGTGTCATGAAAGATCCTCGATTTCGCTGATTAAGTACCGGTTGCGACGGAGCGCAACCCTCCAAAGGGAGGAAACCGCCGGTTTTCCAAAAATGGAGGGTTTTGCTCCGTCAGAACCGCCTTTTTGTCGAGGTAAAACAATTTTCAACTTTTTCCGCAAAACCATTCCGCCCGTTTCTTTATGGCTTTGGAACCATGGAGTTGAGCAGGTGCTCAATCACATAAGGTTGAAACAAACACGAAAGGGAAAAACATGAGTTCATTGAACAGCGTGATACTGGCGGGCAATCTGACGCGGGATGTGGAAACGCGTAAAACACCGTCCGGAGCGGTGGTGGGCGACCTGGGAGTCGCGGTGTCGGACGACTACAAGGACAAGGACGGGCAGCTGGTCAAGCGCACCTGCTTCACCGACGTGGTGGTTTGGGGGCGGCAGGCGGAAACCTGTTCTCAATATCTGCGCAAGGGATCGCCCGTGCTGGTGGAGGGCCGCCTGCAGCTTGACCAGTGGAAGAACAACAAGGGTGAGTCCCGCTCCAGGCTGCGCGTCCGGGCCAGCCGGGTGCAGTTCATCGGTCGCCCCGCGACAAACAGGACCGGCGATGCGACTGCTCCGGAAATCGGGGACGCGGAAGATAATCTGCCGTTCTGACGGGCAGGAGGCCAGCGGGACAAGGCCATAACCAAGTATGGAACCGCGATTAAACACTCATGAACGCACATATGAAAGGATAAGAACATGAACGGGAACCAAAGCAGCAATCATCGCGATGAAACGGCGGCGAGCGAGACAATAACCGATTACAAGGGGCGGGCCATCGCCTTTTACCATCCGAACGGCAAGGGCACAGGCAGTGCCATGCGCCTCGAGCCGCGCATCAACCGCGACGATCGTGACCGCTACAACTGCTTCTTCATGGAGCTGGCGGTCCAGAAAACCGCCGCCAATCTCAAGGCTGGAGCGGGTGTGCCGGCCACATTCGACTGGGCCGCGAAAATAACCGTAAAACTCGGATTCCTGGATGTGGCGGAAATCCTGACGGTGCTGGAAGGCCGCAGTGACAATGCGGGCGGAAGCCGAAACGGGCTGTATCATGCCGCCGGAAACGGCAACACGCTGATATCGTTTCAGGCCAGCCGCGAGCAGCGCATTTATCACCTGTCGATTTCGAAAAAGAACGGTTCGGAAACGCCCCGCAAACTGGGCATCACGCTGAGCGACACGGAGGCCACCGGCCTGCGCTGCCTGCTCCAGACCGGACTGTTCTTCGTAACCTTCTCGTCGTTCCTGAGGGAAAAAGCATACGAAGCCCCGGTCATTCCGTTTCGCGCCGCAGCGGCGGAGTAAACGGCCGTGACCCGCCCTCTCCTGTCGGGACATCCGGCTTGAGCGGGAGGCGGGGTCCGTCTTTTCCGCCCTTGCCGGCGGACGGCGCAGGAACCTCGCCCCCGGCGGGCTTGTCCCGCCGGAGCAGAAGGTCAAAACCCGTGCCGTGAGAGAATCACAATCGCCGCCGCAGAAACCGGCCTCTTTCACCCGCGACACAAGGTCGCGGGGGTCTTCCACTTTGACGCTCTTCCATCAGTAGCCGCCATGGGCAAGATTTTACGATTTAAGTTAAATAGTACTAAATTGGTCCTATATTCATTTTTGGTGCTTTTCGGGCCATTTTTGACCATTTTTGACCGTTTTGGGGCTGTTTTTTGCGTTTTTGGGGCATTTTTTTGCAAAAACAGCTGATTTTTCAGTCATTTCCCGCTTGCGGATCCGTTGGGGAGCTTCCGGAGGGCTCGGACGGCAGAATCAGATTCAGCAGCGTGGAAGTGACCGCGGCGACGGCCAGACCGGACTGCATGAGAGCCTGCAGACCCGGAAGCATAGCGTTAAGGAAGGAATGATCGGTCTGTATTTTCCCGATGGCGGCCACGGCATCCGGCACCATCTCAACACCCAGTCCGAGCGCAAGCGTAATGGCGAGTATGAATTCGCTTCGCGGATTGAATCCCTCGTGCTGTATGATCCGCAGGCCCGCCACCGCCACCATTGAAAACATGACCACGGTGGCTCCGCCCAGCACCGGTGAAGGCATGACGCTGATCAGGGCGGCAAGCTTCGGGAAAAGCCCCAGCAGCGTGAGCAGCCCCGCCACCGCTAGGCCCACCCGCCGCGAAGCCACACCGGTCAGGCCAATCACGCCGTTGTTCTGTGAGAAGGTCGTGTTCGGCATCGAATTGAAAATGCCCGCTATCATGCTCCCGGCGCCGTCTGAAAGGATCCCGCCCTCGAGCCTCCGAATGAACACTGGTCCGGTGATGGGTTCGCCCGAAACCTGCGAGGTGGCGGTCAGGTCGCCGATGGATTCAATGGTGGTGATGACATAGCCGATGACCCACGGCATCAGATAGACCGGATTGAATGCGATGCCGAATTTGAACGGCCGGGGAAGCGTCAGCCAGCCGGCCTCGGCGACCGGCGTGAAATTCACCCGCCCCAGCAGCGCGGAAAGCAAATATCCCGCAATCAGGCCGAGGGCAATGGAGACGGTTCCGATATAGCCGCGCCCGAAGCGGTTCAGCAGAACAATCACGAGCAGCACAAAGAAACCCATGCCCAGATTCGGCAGGCTGCCGAAATCCGCCGCGCCGAATCCGCCGGCCATGTCGGTCATGCCCACCTTGATCAGGCTGATGCCGATCAAAGTCACCACCGAACCGGTGACAATCGGCGGGAAAAGCTTGCGCACCACATGGATCATGCGGCTGAGGAGCATCTCAATCGGGGAGCAGATGATCGTCAGCCCGATAATCAGCGGCAGGCCGCCCGCCATGCCCGCCTGAATGGCGGGTGACACAAACGTGAAACTGGTGCCCTGCACACTGAGCATGCCGGAACCGAACGGGCCCAGCCGCTTCACCTGGATGAAGGTCGTGAGCCCGGACGCGAACAGCGCCATGCTGACCAGAAAAGCCGTGGTGGCGACATCAAGGCCCAGGGCGCCGGATATGATCAGCGGCGGCGTGATGATGCCGACAAACATCGCCAGCACATGCTGCAGGCCATAAAGAACAGCAGCGCCCGGGCTCAGCTTGCTCTCCAGGCCGTGAACCAGTCTCATGCCCGCTATTCCTGAAGCGAGGCTCCGGTGTTGGCGCTGGTCGCCATCCGGGTGTAGCGCGCGAGCCAGCCCTTCTTGAAACGCGGCTCCGGCGCCTTCCACGATTTTTTGCGCTCGGCCATTTCGCTGTCGCTGACCTGCACGGCCAGTTTCCGGTTCGGAATGTCTATATCAATGATGTCGCCGTCCTTCAGCAGGCCGATCGGCCCGCCCACGGCCGCCTCGGGCGAGATGTGCCCGATGCAGGCGCCGCGCGTGCCGCCGCTGAAGCGTCCGTCCGTGATCAGCGCGACCTTGTCGCCCAGCCCCTGCCCCATGATATAGCTGGTCGGCGCCAGCATCTCCTGCATGCCGGGGCCGCCCTTCGGCCCTTCATAGCGGATCACCACCACATCGCCCGGTTTCACCTTTCCGGCGAGGATGCCTTCGCAGGCGTCCTCCTGGCTTTCAAAGATGACCGCCGGGCCCTTGTGTACCAGCATCTTGGGGTCCACGCCGGCGGTTTTCACCACGCTTCCGTCCGGCGCAAGATTCCCGCTCAGGATCGAAAGTCCGCCCTCCTTGCTGTAGGCCTTGTCCGGGGTGCGGATGCATGCGGTATCGCGGTTCTCGGCCGAGGAGATGTTCTGCCCCAGCGTATGGCCGGTCACCGTCATGGCGTCCAGGTTCAGCAGACCGGGCACTTTGCTGATCTCTTTCAGGATCGCGCTGATGCCGCCCGCCTTCTGCACATCTTCGATATGATAGGGCGACGAGGGCGACACCTTGCATATGTTCGGCGTCTTCTTCGAAAGCTGATTGATGCGTTCAAGGTCGTACTTGAGCCCCGCCGTGTGCGCAATGGCCAGCGTGTGCAGCACGGTGTTGGTGCTGCCGCCCATCGCCATGTCCAGAATGAACGCGTTGTCGACCGCATCCTGAGTGATGATGTCGAGCGGACGCAGCTTGTTCTCGTAAGCCAGTTCCACCGCGCGGGTGCCCGCCATGCGCCAGAGCGCCTCGCGGTCGGGATCGTCGGCCAGAATGGTGCCGTTGCCGGGCAGGGCCATGCCGATGGCCTCACAGAGGCAGTTCATCGAGTTGGCCGTGAACATGCCCGAGCAGGAGCCCGCGCCGGGACAGGCATAGCAGGACATTTCTTCGAGCTGGTCCTCGCTGATTTTCCCGGTCTTGAGCTGACCAACCGCTTCAAACACGCTGATCAGGTCCACCGTGCGCCCGTCGGGCATTTTGCCGGCGCGCATCGGGCCGCCGCTCGCAAAGATCGTAGGAATGTTGCAGCGCACCGCGCCGATCAGCATGCCGGGCACAATCTTGTCGCAGTTCGGCAGGCAGACCATTGCGTCAAACTGGTGGGCCTCGATCATGGATTCAACGCAGTCGGCGATCAGCTCGCGGCTGGGCAGTGAATACTTCATGCCCGTGTGCCCCATCGCAATGCCGTCGCAGATGGCGATGGTGTTGAACTCCATCGGCGTTCCGCCGGCCTTGCGGATCGCGTCCTTCACGATCTTTCCGACCTTCGCCATGTGGACATGGCCGGGCACGACATCCGTGTAGGAGTTGCAGACGGCGATGAAGGGCTTCTTCATGTCCTCGGCGGTGAGGCCGGTGGCCCGCATCAGGCTGCGGTGGGGGGCGCGTTCAAATCCGGTTTTAACCTTGTCGCTTCTCATGATGCTGTCCTTTCAAAAAATTCTGCCGTATTGTACGCCTTATTTCCGCCGAACCCAAACGAAAATTTCCGCGGACAGGCGGCTGCCATGAAACAGTACTAAATCAGTACTATATAAAAACCGGGGTTCGGGGGATCTCCCGGTCATCATTTCCCGTCTCCGGGATATTCCCTGAGACTGAAAACCGGGAGCGAAAGTTTCCAGCGCACCGCAACCAGCCGGATGGCCAGCGTCACAGCGGCCGAAGCAGGCACAGCGGCCAGGGGCGGAACCTTGAGCTGCGACAGCGCCGCAAGCAGGGCCGCGCCGCACAGGCTCGCGGAGGCATAGATTTCCCGCTGCAGGATCAGCGGCATTTCCGCCGACAGAATGTCCCGGATCATACCCCCCGCCACGCCCGTGGTCATGCCCATGACAATGGCAATGAAGGGATTATGGGTGGTGTGAAGGCCCCTCTGGAACCCGACAACGGTGAAGACAGCCAGTCCAACCGCATCCAGATGCACAAGCAGGCCGTCCGGAAACCGGAATCGGCGGCCCAGCAGATAGGTCCCCGCCGACGCCAGGACCGCGACAGCAAGATAAGGTGTTTCCGTGATCCAGAAAACGGGCCGGATTCCGAGAATCAGGTCCCGCATTGTTCCGCCCCCCAGCGCCGTGACACAGCCCAGCACCACCACGCCAAACACGTCCATTCGTTTTCTTCCGGCCGCCAGCGCGCCGGTGACCGCAAACACCGCCGTTCCGATCACATCCAGCGCATGTATGATTGGATCCATATGCCCGTTCCGAATGCGGCCGTCCTCAACCGCAAACGGAGCGTAGCAGGCGGGCAGTTTTTTACAAGGCTTCATTGACATCGCGGAACCGGAAACCTATATTCACACCGATTTTGATGAAAAAACGCGGGCGATTAGCTCAGTTGGTTAGAGCGCTTGCTTGACATGCAAGAGGTCACAAGTTCGAGTCTTGTATCGCCCACCATTACAGAAGGAAGCAGACGCAGTACAGGCATGAAGCCCGAAAAGGATTTAGAGTTGCACAGGATGCGCCACAGCGCGGCGCATGTCATGGCGGCGGCGGTCTGCAGACTTTATGAAGATGTCCAGCTGGACATCGGTCCCGACACCGACGAAGGCTTCTACTACGATTTCGATCTGGAGCACCGCCTGACCCCCGAGGATTTCCCGCAGATCGAAGCTGAAATGCAGAAGATCGTGAAGGAGGACATCCCCTTTGAGCGGATTGAAGTGCCGCGCGAAGAGGCTCTGAAAATCCTGCAGGACCGCAAGCAGCGCTACAAGGTTGAGCGTCTGGCCGACATCCCCGAGGGCGACACGATCAGCTTCTACAAATGCGGTGATTTCATGGACCTCTGCCGCGGGCCCCATGTGGAGAGCACCGGGAAAATCAAGGCGTTCAAGCTGCTTTCCGTGGCCGGCTCGTATTACCGCGGGCGGGAAACCAATCCGATGCTGCAGCGGCTCTACGCCACGGCGTTTCTGTCTGAAAAGGAAGTCCGCAATTATCTGCGCCAGCTGGAGGAAGCCGCCAAGCGGGATCATCGCAAGCTCGGCCGCGAACTCGACCTGTTCTCTTTCCAGGAGAAGGTCGGGCCGGGACTGGTGCACTGGCACCCCAAAGGCGCGCGCATCCGCGTGGCCATTGAGGACTACTGGCGCAAAAAGCACCTGTCTTCGGGTTATGAACTGATCTTCACCCCGCACATCGGCCAGGCACAGCTGTGGGAAACGTCCGGGCACCTCGGCTTCTACCGCGAAAGCATGTACGCGCCGATGGATGTGGACGGAAAAGAGTATTTCGTCAAGCCGATGAACTGCCCTTTCCATATTCAGATATTCAATTCGCGCAAGCGCTCCTACCGCGAGCTGCCCCTGCGCTGGGCGGAACTCGGCACGGTGTACCGCTATGAGAAGGCCGGCGTGCTCCACGGCCTCTTCCGGGTGCGCGGGTTCACGCAGGACGACGCGCACATCTACTGCACCCCGGACCAGATGGAGTCCGAAATCCGCAACGCCGTCCGGTTCGCCGGGCAGATGTGGCGGGACTTCGGATTCACCGAAATTTCGGCTTTTGTTTCCACCCGCCCCGACAAGGCTGTCGGCGATCCCGCGCGGTGGGATGACGCCACCCGCGCTCTCGAAGCCGCATTGAAGGAGGAAAAAATCGCCTACGAAGTGGATCAGGGCGGCGGCGCGTTCTACGGGCCCAAGATCGACATGAAGGTCCGCGACGCCATCGGCCGTGAATGGCAGGTCAGCACCATCCAGTTTGACTTCAACGAACCTGAGCGCTTCGACATGTCCTTCATCGGAGAAGACGGACGGGAGCACCGGCCCTACATGATCCACCGCGCGCTGCTGGGAAGCATCGAGCGCTTTTTCGGAATCCTGGTGGAGCATTACGCCGGGGCCTTCCCGCTCTGGCTCGCGCCCGAGCAGGTGCGCGTGCTGCCGCTGACGGACAAGCAGATGCCCTATGCCGAAAAGGTGGCCGAACAACTCGCCGCCGCGGATTTCCGGGCGACCGTGGATCACCGCCAGGAGAAAATCGGCGCCAAAATCCGCGCCGCGCAAATGGAGAAGATCCCCTATATGCTCGTGGTCGGCCCGCAGGAGGAGGAAAAGGGCGTTGTGGCCCTTCGTTCCCGTCTGGGCGGCGATCAGGGCGCAGTCCGCATGGAAGATTTGATGGCCCGGCTGGATGCCGAAATCGCGTCCAAAGGCCTGAACAGCACGGAAGAATAAACCCCAACCCGGAGGCTCCTATCAGCAAATACGACAGCGCAATGAAAGATCGTACACGGCGGAACCACGCCATTCGCGTGCCGGAAGTCCGTTGTATTGATCAGGACGGAAACCAGATCGGCGTCATCGCCACCCGCGAAGCGCTCAAGCTCTCCCAGGAGGCGGGAATGGATCTGGTGGAAATTTCCCCGATGGCCAAGCCCCCTGTCTGCCGCATCATGGACTACGGCAAATTCAAATACGACAAGGAAAAGCGCCAGCGGGAGTCCAGGAAAAACCAGGTTTCAGGCAAACTCAAGGAAATCAAATTCCATGCCAACGTGGGGGAGCATGACTACGACTTCAAACTGCGCCATGCGCGCGACTTCCTTGAAGAGGGACACCGGGTCAAGTTCTCCCTGTTCTTCCGCGGCCGCGAAAACGCGCACCGGGAAATCGGCTTTGAGGTGATGAACCGGCTGGCCGGTGACTTGAACGATATCGGCATTGTCGAGCAGGCCCCCCGGATGATGGGCCGCACACTCTCCATGCAGATCAATCCGAATCCGAAGGCCCGCTCGGCCACGCGAAAACGCCAGGAGCATGAAGGCCCGGCGGCCGGCGCGGCGGAGTGAGAAAAATTCCTTTTTTGGGTTGCGTGACGGGTGTTCTCTGTTAAATTGTCCCGCACGTTGGTTGGAGCGACCCCATCGTCTAGTGGTTAGGACATCGGGTTTTCATCCCGGCAACACGGGTTCGAGTCCCGTTGGGGTCGCCATTTTCCAGACGTAATGATTATTTGCGGAGCGTCCGTCGGCACGGGCGTATTTTTTTACCGGCAAATGAAAAGGAAAAGGAAATGAGCAAAACGTACAACATCGCCGTGATCGGCGGCGACGGCACCGGGCCGGAAGTGGTCCGCGAGGCCGTCAAGGTGCTGCAGGCCTCCGCAGCCAAACACCAGTTCAAACTGAACCTGACCGACTATGATTTCGGCGGCGCACGCTATCTCCAGACCGGCGAGGTACTCCCCGCTTCGGCCGTGTCCGACATGAAAAAGCATAACGCCATTCTGCTCGGCGCCATCGGCCATCCCGATGTGAAGCCCGGCATCCTTGAGAAGGGCATCCTGCTTAAACTGCGTTTTGAACTGGACCAGTACATCAACCTGCGGCCCGTCAAGCTGTTCCCCGGCGTGGAGGGCCCGCTGAAGGACAAGGGCCCCGAGCATATTGACTATGTGGTGGTGCGCGAAAACAGCGGCGACGCCTACACCGGCACCGGCGGCGTCACCATGAAGGACACCCCCCACGAAGTGGCCGTCCAGACCGCCGTCTATTCCCGCTTCCAGGTGGACCGCTGCCTGCGCTACGCGTTTGAATATGCCCGGCAGCGCAATAAAAAGAAAACCCTCGCGCTGTGCGGGAAGACCAACGTGCTCACGTTCCTCTATGACCTGTGGGAGCGGGCGTTTCACGAGATGGGCGACAGGGAGTTCAAGGACATCAAGCGCGAGTACTACCATGTGGATGCGACCTGCATGTGGATGGTCAAGAATCCCGAGTGGTTCGATGTGATCGTGACCGGCAACATGTTCGGCGACATCATCACCGACCTGGGCGCCATCACGCAGGGCGGCATGGGCATCGCGGCCGGCGGGAACATCAACCCCGAAGGCGTCAGCATGTTCGAGCCGATCGGAGGCTCCGCGCCCAAATACACCGGCAAGAACGTGATCAATCCGCTGGCGGCCATCTGTGCGGGCGGCATGATGCTCGACACGCTGGGCGAAAAGAAGGCGGCCGCGGAAATCGAGGAAGCCGTCATGTTTGTGACAGGCAAGAAGCTGAAGAGCCTTGGCGCGGGCAAGATGGGATATTCCACATCTGAAGTCGGCGACCTGGTGGCGAAGCAGATTGCAGGTTGAATTTTGCGCGGATGCGCATGATATTCAGTTCGGAGTAAATACAATGAAGAAATACAACGTGTGTGTGGTCGGCGCAGGGGCCGTCGGCGAAGAAATGGTGAAGATGATTCAGCGGCACAAGTTCCCGGTCAAGAAACTGACCGTGCTTGCCCGCAGCGCCCGCAGGCAGAAAATCGGCGGCAGAGTCTATGACGTGAAGGAAACCACGATGGACGCCTTCAACGGCATGGATATCGCTTTCTTCGCGGGCACCGAGGGCGAAAAAGGGGCATCGCAGGTCTACGGCTGGGAAGCCGTGAAGCGAGGATGCGTCGTGATTGACAACGGCGACGATTTCCGCATGGACAAGCGCGTCCCGCTGGTCATTCCCGAAGTGAATCCCCAGGCGCTGAAAAAACACAAAGGCCTCATCGCCAACCCGAACTGCTCTACCATCATCGCGCTGATGGCGCTGGCCCCGATTCAGAAGGCTGCGGGCATCAAGCGCATGGTCGTCTGCACCTATCAGGCCGTGTCCGGCAGCGGCGCCGCCGCCGTGCGCGAACTCGAAGACCAGGTGCGCGCATGGGCCGCGGGCAAAAAAATGAAGGCCTCGGTCTATCCCCACCCCATCGCGTTCAACGTGCTGGCGCAAATCGGTAGCGTGAAGGATATTCCCGGTGTCACCACCGAGGAAGCCAAGCTCCGCCGCGAAACCCACAAAATCCTCGGCGACCCGTCCATCCGTGTCTCCACCACCTGCGTGCGCGTACCGGTGTTCAACGGACATTCGGAAGCCATTCATCTGGAGCTGAAAAAGCCCCTCAGCGTGGCGAAGGCCCGCCAGGTGCTGGCCAAAGGCGAAGGCCTCAAGGTCGTGGACGACATGGAGAAATCCGTTTATCCTATGCCCACCGTGGCCTCAGGCTCGGAAATCACCTATGTCGGGCGCATCCGCAAGGACGACAGCGTGAAAAACGGCCTGGCGCTCTTCGTTTCCGGCGACAACCTGTGGAAGGGCGCCGCGCAGAACGCGATCCAGATCGCCGAAAAAATGATCGAGATGAAGCTCATCTGATCGTTCCTTCAGAATAAAACCAACAGCCCCGGGCAAAACCCGGGGCTGTTTTTTTTCGGCCCCAATTTGGGGATGTTCAAAGTTTTGCGAGTTCTGCGCGGAACCGCATGCCCAGACCGACTGATTCTTCAGCGCGCAAATAGTCTTTCAGTTCACCGGCAATGAGTTCGTCAAACAGCGTGAATACCCCCGAGCTCCCCCGCCCAGGTATCCAGACATTCTTTGCCCTCTTTAATCATTTGCTATAACTATATTTTATTTATAGTTTCTATTAATGTTAATTTCTCGCGAATTGATGACTGAAGGTTTTTGCATATAGAGCAGGCGACCAGTATACTGACCTGCCGCGGCAGATGAAAAACGGGAAATCGGAACATCATTTTCGATCGGCTGAAAACATCATTTCATAGGACCACTGCACCCTTATTCTTTCTGACTCGGTAAACGCCCTGTTTTTCGCGCACATGAAAGCCTATGGCCTTGCGTGGTGCCGCCGGCGGAGCCATAAGCCGGCGAATGGCATCGAACACTCCCCGGAACTGTGCATCGTATTTTTTCTCAAGTTCCTCCAGTTTTCGGGCCAGATCCGCATGTGTGGCCAGAAGCTGCCTCAACTGGACAAACGCCCGCATGATGGCAATGTTTACCTGAACTGCGCGGTCACTGTTTAACACGCTGGAAAGCATAGCAACGCCCTGTTCTGTGAAAACATAAGCGCTTCTCGCATGTTTCAAGGAAGACAGACATGTCACAGTTTGTGATATGTTCCGAATTTCATCCCTCGTCAGTTCAAACATGAAGTCATCCGGGAACCGCTTGCGCTGGCGTTTAACGGCCTGATTGAGTGCACGCGTCTCAACTCCATAGAGCGACGCCAAATCCCGGTCAAGCATGACCTTTTGGCCGCGAAGCAAATAGATCGCTTTCTGGATTCTCTCTGCGGGCACAACATCCTGTGTCATATTGCCTCCGGTGCTGACTGAAATCACATGCTATAACCGCGTAGATAATTTTTCAATCCAACTCTGCAATTTTGAGGGTTTTTGATTTTTTGGGGCCATTTTTGTTCATTTTTCGAGTATTTTTGGCCGTTTTTTGGGCATTCCGGTTTTTGTTCACGGGCGCTGTACTTTTCCGGGTTATCTGCTAGTCTGAAGACTCCCATTTGGAAGGACGGGCATTATGGCAAAGGATCGCAAACTGGTTTCGGTGGTGACGGGCGGATCGGGTTTCCTCGGGTCGCACCTGTGCGATTATCTTCTGGGCAAGGGCCACCAGGTGATCGCCATTGACAATCTCATCACCGGCAATGTAACCAACATCGAGCATCTCGCGGGCAATGAGAATTTCCAGTTCATCAAGCACGATGTGACGAATTATATCACCGTCCCGGGCGATGTTGACTACATATTCCATTTCGCCTCGCCGGCGAGTCCGATTGACTATCTGGAACTTCCGATCCAGACGCTGAAGGTGGGATCGCTGGGCACGCACAAAGCCCTCGGACTGGCGCGCGCGAAGAATGCCACTTTCTTTCTGGCGTCCACGTCAGAAACCTACGGTGACCCGCTGGTCCATCCGCAGCCGGAGACCTACTGGGGCAATGTGAACCCGGTCGGCCCGCGCGGCGTGTACGACGAGGCCAAGCGCTTTGCCGAGGCCATGACGATGGCCTATCACAGCTATCACGGAATAGACACGCGCATCGTCCGCATCTTCAACACCTACGGCCCGCGCATGCGGCCGAACGACGGACGCGTGGTGCCCACGTTTATCATGCAGGCGCTCAAGGGGGAACCGCTCACCGTTTTCGGCGAGGGCGACCAGACCCGAAGCTTCTGCTATGTGTCCGACCTGATTGAGGGCATCTACCGGCTGGCCATGAGCAGGGAGTGCGACCCGACCAATATCGGCAACCCGAACGAGATGACGGTCCTGCAGTTTGCGGAAGTAATCATCAAGCTTTGCAACAGCTCATCGAAGATCGTCAACAAGCCGCTCCCCACGGATGACCCGAAGGTGCGCCGCCCCAATATTGACAAGGCCCGGAAAATTCTGGGATGGGAACCGGTGATGAATCTGGAAGACGGCCTGCAGTCCACCATCGCCTATTTTAAGAATCTTCTGGAGAAGGGGCTGATATAAACGCTTGATCTCCGAAATCCTTTGAACCAGTATGGCCCCATGCAATTGAGATATACAGCTAAAGACGGCATCGAGCAGGTTTTCATTCTGCCTGACAGACCTGTCACGATCGGCCGCGGGCTGAACGCCGACCTGGTGCTCAAGGATGAAAAGGCGTCGCGGCTGCATTGCGCCGTGGAGTCTTTCGAGGGCGAGTGCCTCGTGCGCGACCTCAAGTCCAAAAACGGGCTCCTCGTCAACGGAGAGCGCGTGGAAACCGCCTACGTAACCCCCGGCGACACCTTTCAGATCGGCGGGACCGTGTTTCTGCTTGAAGAACTGTTCACCCCCGGATCGGAGACCGCCCTGCAGGAAGTGCAGGACGAAATGGAGCACGGCAAGGGCTACGGCACCATCATGCGGGAACTCGTGAAGGAAGTTGAAGCGGCGCCGGAGAAAATGTCGGACACGGAGCGAATCACACTGCGGCCGCCCCCCAGGAAGCCGAAGAAGCTGGCCGACACCGAGCGCATCCCGCTGGACGAATAGTTATTCCCCCGGGCTTAAGGCCAGAGCAACCGCCTCTTCCGGTGTCGCAGCCTCCACAATACCGGCATCAGAATCCCCATGGCGTCCGATTTTCCATGATCCCAGAGTCACAACTCTTTTTCCGGCGCGCAGGGCAAACGCGATTTCTGACAGGGTGCCGTAGTATCCGCCGATGGCGATCACTGAGTCACAGACCTTCGCAATCAGCGCGTTGCGGTAGAGTCCCAGGCCCGTGGGCAGAGCAATGTCAATGAACTCGTTGGCATCATCCGCCGAATCGCCCGGAAGGATTCCGAGCGTCTGGCCGCCCGCCTCTTTCGCGCCCTGCGCGGCGGCGGCCATCATTCCGTCCAATCCGCCGCAGACGAGAATGGCGCCGGCTTCGGCGATTTTGCGGCCCGCCTGCCGCCCCTGCTCCAGTTCTTCCGGTGTGCACCTGTGCGGGCCCAGCACGCCAATCTTCAAGGCGCGTTTCTTCACGGATATATCCTCCCCATCAGCCTCGGGAACGGGATGGCTTCGCGAATGTGCTTCAGTCCGCAGATCCACGCCAGTGTGCGCTCGATGCCCAGGCCGTAGCCGCCGTGCGGCACGGAGCCGTAGCGGCGCAGGTCCAGATACCACTCATAGGGCGCGGGATCCATTTTCTCGTCCTTCATGCGCCGCATCAGTTCATCCAGGTCATCTTCGCGCTGGCTGCCGCCGATGATTTCGCCATAGCCTTCAGGCGCGAGGACATCGAGATTCAGAACCGTGCGCGGGTCCGTCGGCGAGCGCTTCATATAGAACGCCTTGGCCTCGCGCGGATATTCCGTGACAATCACGGGTTTGTCAAAATAGCGGCAGAGCAGCGTTTCCTCGTCGCCGCCCAGATCGGAACCCCACCGGAAATCGGCCGCGCCTTTCAGGCGTTCCCGGGACTGTTCGATAAAGGCTTCCTGTTCGCGTACGGTTTCACGCACGTACTGAATCTCACCGGCCAGCTTGTCCTGCTTCCATTTCTTCCCGGCCTGCGGGAGTTCCGCCTCCAGCGCCGACAGTTTCAGCATGTTTTCCTGAAGGCTTGCGCGCGCCCGCTCGATGTCGCCTTCCACCTTTTCCTTCATCTCACGGCTGTGAAGGAGGTCCACCGCCTGCGTGTAGGTGAGGCGCGGAAACGGCGGCACGATTTTTCTCAGCGGCGCCGTGTCGCGCTCCAGCAGAACCAGATCCTGTGCATGCCTCTCCAGCACGGCCGACACCAGAAGGCAGATCATCTCTTCGGCCAGCGCCATCAGATCCGGAAGCTCCGCAAACGCGATTTCGGGCTCCACCATCCAGAATTCGGTCAGATGCCTGCGGGTTTTGGATTTTTCCGCCCGGAAGGTGGGGCCGAAGCAGTACACTTTGCCCAGCGCCATTGCCGCGCTTTCCAGATAAAGCTGTCCGGTCTGCGCCAGATATACCTCTTCGCCGAAATACTCCACCGGGAAGAGGCTCCCCGCGCCCTCGGCCGCGCCGGGCGTCAGTATGGGCGTGTCAATCAGGGTGAAGCCGCGGTCATCAAAAAAGCGCCGGATCTCACGAATCAGCGTGTGCCGGATTTTCAGAATGGCGCACTGGCGCGGCGAGCGGAGCCACAAGTGCCGGTGATTAAGCAGAAAATCTATGCCATGGGCCTTGCGGGAAATCGGATACTCCTCCTGTCCCTGAATCAGCTCCACGGTTTCGGCGGCAACTTCCACCCCGCCGGCCGCGCGGTCGTCCAGGCGCACTTCGCCGCGGACCCGCAGCGAGCACTCATGCGGAAGCTTTACCGCGGCGGCAAAGGCGGAGGCGGAGGCGGCCTCGACCACGCACTGGCAGACCCCGGTGCCGTCACGCACCAGCAGGAAAATCACCCGGCCGCCGGATCGCCGGCCAAAGAGCCAGCCCCGCAGACAAACCGTTTCCCCTGCTCTTTCCGCCAGCCGGCCAATAGATGTGTATGCGGTCATAAGGTCTTTCCAGTCATTCACAGGCCGGAAACCTACAGAAATTCTGTATTTAAGACTATCCAAAAAAGGCCCGCTTCGGTAGTCTTGTCAGGCTGTATCGGATTTTTAGGTATTGGCGAAACAAACAGAAAGGAACAGTCCCATGACTACAGACACACTCCCCGGTCATGAGCAGCAGCCCGAAGGAATCACCTGCTCCAGCTGCGGCCGCTTTGTCGGCCCGCTGAACAAATGCCCCCACTGCGGCGCGCGCGTCAACAAGCGTTTGAGCGTGCATGTCACGCGTTATGCCGCCGTTCTGCTGGCCACCGCCGGTCTGGGCCTGCTCTATCTGTATTCCGTGAACAGGGAAATCCCGACCATCCGCATCGGCGACATCAAGGAAACGATGAATTTCGCCTATGTGACCATCGAGGGAGATGTGACCAGTGAGCCGCGCGTGTTCAAGCAGGCCGGACGCGTCCGCAGCATCCGCTTTGATATTGATGACGGAACCGGGGAAATCCCCGTGACCGCCTATTCCAGCCAGGCGCAGGCGCTGGTGGATGCCGGCAAGGTCCCCCGGCTCGGAGATCGGGCCAAAATCAGCGGCAGCCTGAGTGTTTCGGCTGACAACAACGTGCTCATGCGGCTTCAGTCGCCGGCGCAGCTGACACTCACGGAACCGGAACTGCAGGTCACCGCGATAGCGGATATCAGCCAGGACATCACGGATCCCTCCGTTCTCATCGAGGGCGTGATCACAGCCGTCCGGGAGCCGCCGGCCAATTCAAAGGCTCCGTGGACCATTGTGGTAAAGGACGACACCGGCGAAATCCCGGTTGCGTTCTGGCAGGACATCCACGCCGAAATTGAAGAGCCTCATCTTCTGGAAGCCGGCGCGAAGGTCAGCGTCCGCGCGGGGATTGGGAGCTACCGAGGCAACCTCCAGCTGCGCATGGCAGGCGGCAAGGACATAGAATTCACAGGCAGGGCGGACATCCGCAGCATGGTCGCCGGGCCCGGAGCGCCCGTGATGGTGGCCCAGGCCACGGGCCCTGCTGTTTCAACACCCCGCTATTCTCCCCCGGCCGGCGGGCGGCCGCAGACCGAATCCCTGATGCTTGATGAAGTGACCGCCGAGAAAAAAGGCTCCCGGGTAATCACCGAAGGCGTCGTGCGCGAAGTCCACGACCCCGCCGCGGGCTCCAAGGCCCCCACCCGAATCATTATCGAGGACGGCGGCACTTACCGCATGGTGGTCTACTGGGAAAAGGTCGCGCAGCAGATCGGGAATAACAAACCGCAGGTTGGGCAGCGCATTCAGGTGCGCGGCGATGTGGATGTTTATCGCGATGAAGTTCAGCTCAAGGTCACCTTCCCGGACCAGATCACCATTCTCTCCGCGGCGGCGCCCGTGGCGGCTGCGCAAATGGATGTTGACTACGCCGGCGGGCCGGCGGATCTCGGCGAGGCCATGCCCGCCGGGCAGGTCACCACCGCGATGGAGGGTCAGGTGGTCACCGTGCAGGGTGTGCTTGGAGAGCCCGAATCGCTGCGAAGCGGCGTGGTTTATCCGCTGACCGACGCCAGCGGAACTGTAAAGATCGTGCTGTGGGACCGGCTGGTGGCGGGATCAGCCCGCGACGCGCTGGACACGGGGATCACCGTGAAGGTGCGCGGACCCGTGAAGCCCTATCAGGGCGTTGCACAGGTCGTTCCCGAGAACGAACAGGGCATCGCCGTGGTGCAGGAATAGGTCAAACATGACATCCGCCCTGCTCGCTTTATTCGCAACAGTCGTCGGCACCGTGCTCTCATGCGTGCTGTCCTGCCTGCCGGGCCTGCACGTCTACAACGTGATGGGCCTGCTGGTGCTTCTGATCTACTGGCTTGCGGACCTGGGCATCACCATGCCCGCGGAAGTCTATCTCCCCTTCATGTCCAGCATGATCGTGGGATGGTCCATTCTGAACACCATCCCTTCGATGCTGCTGGGCGCGCCGGACGAGAGCGCCATTTTCACCGTGCTCCCGGGACAGAAATACCTGATGATGGGACGCGGTTATGAAGGCACCATGATGACCGGCGTCGGCAGCCTGGCCGGCATTTTCATTCTGGTCTTCATTGTCGGCCCCCTGGCCCCGAAACTCCTGCCGGTTGTGCAGGCCGTCCTGCGCGGCCACATGCACTGGGTGCTGTGGGTCATCATCACGTATATTCTGCTTTCGGAATGGCCGAAGGGCGGCAATTCAGGTCCTGCGGGCTGGCGGAAGTTTGGCGACGCCTGGCGCTCGCTGGCGGCGGGCCTGTTCACCTTCTTCATTTCCGGCATCATGGGATTCATCCTGCTGAACCGTTCGCCGATCTCCACGGAAATGGCCTTCCAGAACATCATGCCGGCCTTTGTCGGCCTGTTTGCCATTCCTTGGTGCCTGCTGAACATCATCAGCGGCGCGGAGGTTCCCCCGCAGCACATCGCTGATTCCATGGATGTGGACGGGAGCGTCATTCTGCGCAGTTCCGCCGCGGGCGGACTGGGCGGCGGCTTCGCCGCGTTCTTTCCGGTGATCACCGGCGGCATCGGCGGCCTGCTGGCGGGCCACGCCACCGCCCAGCGCGACGAGCGGGTGTTCATCATGTCGCAGGGCGTCTCCAAGGTGCTTTACTACACCGGAGCGTTTATGCTGATGTTTGTACCGGGTCTCGGAGTCACCCGGGGCGGCGGCGCCTGGATGATCAAGAGCCTGCACACCCCCGTCGGCTATGGCGACTATTACCTGATCATGGCCACCATCGCCATCGCGGGCGCGGTCTCCTACCTCATCATGAGCCCCCTCACCCGCGGCGTGATCTGGCTGATCGGCCGCTACAACTACCGCTATGTCTCGGCCGTCGCACTGGCAATTATCGTGCTGCTGGTGTATCTTGTCACGAGCTGGGCGGGCCTGTTCATCATGGCGGTGGGAACGGGCATCGGACTGATTCCGGTGCTCTTCGCGTCGCGCCGCTTGAACTGCCTGGGGATTTTGCTGCTCCCGATCGCCTGCAACATGTCGGGCTTCGGGCACAAAATTGCCGACCTGCTGGGACTGATATAAACGGAAGGAACTGAAGCCATGAAAGGTATTTCACATTTCGCATCCGGAGTGGCCGTCACTTCTTTTTTCCCCTGGGCGATCCAGGCCGCACAGGAAAGCAATCCGATGTATTTCATCCTGGGCGGCGCCTTCGGCCTGCTGCCCGACACGCTCGATTTCAAGATCTACCGCTTCTTTTACAAGCACGATCTGTATATAGAGCCGGACCCGCTGAAGCCCGATCCGCAGAGCATCGCCGACCAGCTCGCGGCCTCCGTCAAGGCCGCCTCTGAAAGTAAAAAGCTGGTGCGGGTGAAGTGCAGCACAATCCGCATGGGGGCCGACGCGTGGCAGCAGTATGTGATCAAGTTCGACACGGAAACAGACGAGGTGCTCGTCAAGTTCGGGCCCGTGGTCAATACCGGCCAGGTGCCCATCCCGGGCGCCAGCAAAATGGAGGGAGAAATCGGACGCGCGAAGATCCCCTGCAAGCTGTTCCAGAGTTATGACGCCACTACCCGCGTGGATATCTTCGACGGCCCGACGTTCGGGTTTGCCTCCGACGGCAAGGGCGGTGTGATCATGCACTTCCTCCCGTGGCACCGTGAATGGACGCATGCTCTGACCGTGGGGCTGTTTTTCGGCATCATCGGCACGCTGATCTGGGACTGGCGGGCGGGCGCCGTGATCACCGCCGGCTATTCCGTCCATGTGCTCGAGGACCAGCTTGGATTCATGGGATCGAACCTGTTCTGGCCCTTCACAAGAATCAGGTTCCCCGGTCTCCACTGGATGCGATCCGGCGACGCCATGCCGAACTTCGGCACCGTATGGCTGAGCTGCCTGATCATCTTTTACAACCTGTACCGGGCCATGCCGTCCTCGATCTATCACTTCAACCTGCTGCACGTGCTTTTCTACGGCGCGGTGGTCCCCATCGGCCTGTTCAAGCTGGCGCTTTGGTTCGTCAACCGCGGCAAAGTCGCGGAAACCGGACCGATTGAGCTTGAAGACGAATGGGGCGACAAGGCCTGAGCAAAAGTTCCAGTCATTGGAAGTTTTTCCGCAAAAAGTTCCAATGATTGGAAGTTTTTTTGAGAAAAGTTCCAGGGATTGGAAGTTTTTGATCAGCGGGGTTTCGGAAACGCGTCGCCCAGCGTTCCCAGTTTTTTCTTCCGCGGGCGCGGCATGTTTTCCGTTCGCACGCGTCCGGTGAGTTCCAGAAACTGCGCGCAGGACATGACCTGCGCCCCGAAACCGGCCGCGGTGTCGCGCTCGGCGCGGTCAGCCGTGATCACCAGCAGCTCTTCAGGGTGCGGGGACTCCGCCACCATGCGCTCAATCACGGCATCCGCGGTTTTGTGCGCTGGAGCATACACAACCTGAATGTGCTCCATATCCTCCAGCGAACCTTCGCGCCCGTCAAAGACCACAACCGCCTCCGGCGCCAGGTCCGGGAGCGCCAGACGCACCCGCTGGAGCACCCGTTCGCGGCCGATCTCCATGCCGCTGCGGATGTATTTGGAGAATTCGGGAGCGCTGTGAAGCAGGCTGTAGCCGTCCACCAGCAGGCGCGTGACGTTCATGCTCAGCGGCTGGCGGGCGAGGCGGTGGATTCGCGCACGACCAGGTTCACCGGAAGCACTTCGCTGCAGGTTTTGATCTCGCCGCGGAACAGCGACAGAAGCCGCTCGCAGGCCAGCCGGCCGATTTCATAAAGCGAATGGTGGATAGTGGTCAGTCCCGGCGTCGTGTAGGTCGCGCGGGGAATATCATCCATGCCGATCACCGACATCTGCTCCGGCACCCGGATGCCGCGGGTGTGCAGATAGCGCAGCGCGCCGATGGCCATGCGGTCGTTTCCGCACATGAGCGCAGTGATGGAGGGGTTGGCCTCAACCAGCCGGCGGGCGGCCTCCTCGCCTGCGCCTTCGCTCCATTCCGGACCGCAGTCGGTCAGCGGAAGATCCTTTTCCGACAGGCCGGCCCCAATACAGGTGGTTCTGAAGCTTTCGCTCAGGCTGCGGCCGGTGTACGTGTTCAGGCCCGTGATGATTCCTATGGACCGGTGACCGAGACCCAGCAGATGCTCCGCGGAGATGCGGCCCGACTGGTTGTAGTCAAAAACGATATAGTTGAGACTGTGTCCCGGGAAATAATGGTTGACCAGCATGAAGGGATAGGCGGTTTTCTCGAAATCAAAGAGATACTCATGCTCCACGGACGATGCAATGAAAAGCATGCCGTCCACGCGGCGCGATTTCAGCAGGCTCATGTGCTCATGGCGCTCAACGAATTTTTCGTTGGCAATGTCCAGAATCACTTTGCAGTTGGCCTGTGTGGCGGCATCATAGATGCCGCTGATGATTTCTCCGAAGTAGATGTCAGAGAAAACGTGGCGCAGGTTGGGAACCACCACGCTGAGGACCTGGCTGGCGCACATGGCCAGACCGCGCGCCTGGACGTTGGGATAGTAGCTGAACTTTTCAACCGCTTTCCAGACTTTCTCGCGGGTGGCCTCGCTGATGCGGGGATTGTTGTTGAGCACCAGAGAAACCGTACTGAGGGAAACTCCGCACTCCGCGGCGATATCACTGATTGTTGGGCGTTTCATGATCAATCCTGTTCAAAAAAATTTACCGGGGAAGGTTCCAACAAACAGCCGGCGAAGTCAAGCGGTTTAGCCGCCCGCTATTTTCTTGTTTCCGGAAGGCTTTAACGTTTTAATAAAGGCCTTGAACGCTTTTTGCATGAAAGGATGCGTGTCATGAAGAACTGGTTTTTCGTTTTGGCCTTTGTCTGCTTTTCCGCCGCGGCCGCCTCCGCGCAGATCAACATGGACTGGACCTATCATGATGACGCCGACGATGTGGATGATCGCGCCACAGAGCAGGTGCCCGGCGAAGATTTCACTTTCCTGTCCCCCTCCGGCATTGTCATCCCCAACGATGCGCCCGTCGTCATCTATGTCCTCACCGCCAACAATTTTGCGGGGGACCTCGATGAACAGGTGTTTGTCCGCTGGTGGAACGGCGAGACCGAACACTGGGTCATGGCACAGTGGATCAAGAATATTCCCCTCTCGCCGATGGGTCTCAACGCGCAGACCTTTCACGGCCTGCCTCTGGCCGGTGAGGCCATGCTGGACCTGTGGCGCGTTGAAATCGGCGCGGACATCACGCGGCCCGGTGAGAATTACTATGTGATCCAGGCCAAGGGATGGAAAGACGGCGATACCAAAGAGGCTTATCTTCTCCGTGACGCAGTGCCCGAAAAGAGCCAGGAAAATGCCCTTGGCCAGCAGTGGATCGGAACACCGGATTATGCCGGGCACGACTGGTCCGTCCGCATCGGCAACTGACGGCCTTCCCCGGGAAACCGCGCGGGCCGGAATTACAAGACGCTACAGCGCGGCCTCGCGAACATGCAGTCGATACTCTATCCGATGGCGGCTTTCTTCGGGAACCTCCTGACGGAAAATCAGCCGGCCGGCGCGGCGGACGCAGCTTTCGGTTGAACTGAAGAGTTCCCAAGCCAGCACCACGGGAGGCGCCTCCTCCACTTCAATCATGACCGGCGACTTCCGCAGATTCTGTATTTCAATTTCGTAGTCCACGTGCCAGGCATCCACATCGGCACGCTGCCGCCCCAAATCGCGCCGCCAGCCCTGCACATCCTCGCTGGCCCCGAGGCTGATCCGCATTTCGCCGTCAACCGGCGTGTGCGGAAGCCATCCACGGTCAGTCAGGGGGCCCCAGAGACTCCCTCGATGAATATCCACCGGTCCCGGCGGAAGCGCCACCCCCAGTCCCGACGCACGCCGGTTGCGCAGCACCAGCAGCAGTTCGAGCGGCCAGCCTTTGCGGCGCGTGCTGACGGGGACCGCCTCTGAAGTCAGCCGGTAAAGAGGAAGAGCCGGCAGACGTTCTGCCACGGTGAATTTGATGTCGGACCGGCCCGGCATGATCCGCACCGGTTCCGGAATTTCATAGGTATACTGCGGCTCAGGACGCGGCACAGCCGGCCGCCAAAGGTCGGACAGCGGGCTTTCACGGTTCAGCATCAGAAACCCGGGCGGCTTTTTCGCGGGAGGAGCGGGCGGCAGGCCGGTCAAATACAGGCGGGCCCGGTCAAATGCCAGCGCCGTGGAATTCACCAGCGTGATCCGGCTCCAGAGATCCACGCTGACGGGCCGGTCGTCGGCGACTTCTCCCCGTACCGCAACCTGATAGCTCGCGGACCATGTGATGTTGCTGACGAGATAAATCAACTGTACATCCTGCCTCCCGGATGACGGGGAATTCACCCGAAGCCGGACGGTTTGCAAATCGCCTGCGGCAGAATCCCCGGATCCGGAACGACTCCAACGGGCATCGCGGCCACGGCGCGAGAAACCGTCCGGCGCAGGGGCTTCCCCGGCGCTCCACGAAAGCACCGGAAGGGCGCGGCGCTTGAGGCGCAGCTGCAGCGAGGACATATCGGTCTCCGCCGGAAGATTCAGGACTTCAATTTCCTGTTCACCGCGCTGCAGGACCAAAGTGCGCCATTCCTGCACCAGCGTGGAGGCGGGCCCGACGGCCAGCGTGACCGGCTCTTCCGCGATGGCCGATGCGGCCACCAGGGAGCACATCGCGGCAAGGCGGATGGATGAGCGGAAATGCATCACCAGCTGTAGCGAACTGTGTAATGAATGGCCCGGCGGCCGCCCGGCTTCAGGATCGGGCGGAACTCGATGGTCTGCGGGGCGGTCTCCGTGTACTCCGCATCAGCCCGCACGATTTCATAGTTGTTCCAACGGTACAGATGCTCGACCACGCGGATTTCAACCTCGGAAGCGGTGTCGTTTTCCAGCCGGATTTCAAAGGTTTCCTCATACGCGCGCGATGGAACCACTTCGCTGTAGCCCGTCCTCTCACGCTCGCCGCGCAGGCCGCGAGCGGGACCCAGCAGGACGCTTCCCCTCCCTTCTGCGGGCACTTCGTCCATCCGGTTTTCCCCCGCCAGGTCCACAGAACCGTCACCGCGACGCTCATACAGGCGGAAGACGCCGGGAAGCAGGCCAAAGCCCAGGCCGTACTGTTCCTTGTTTTCAAACTCAAGGCGCTGATCCACCACGGTTTGATATTCCGTGCCGTAGTTCCAGTCGTTGCGCCGGTTGCGCTGAAAGCGGTCAAACTGCACACCGTCGTAGACATAAAAACGGCTGACCGGGATGGACGGCGCAGAGCAGAAGGTTACAAATTTTTCCTCATTGTTTTTCAGGGTTACAGGCTGGGGCAGATCAAAAGATCCGGTTGGAGCCGGGAATGTCGCCGCGGCGCCGGCCGAGGGATGGCGCCATCCGTACGCATAACGCAGCGCAGCGGCAGAATCCGCTCCACCCCGGCCGGCGGTCGCCACCAGCCGGACCCGCGCATCTGAAAAATCGGCGCCGGAACGGTTCAAAATGCCGGCGCGGCCGCTGAGACTGCCGGCGGTTCCGCCGGGCTCCATTATCAGCTCGTAGGCGGCCCGCCACGACAGGTCGGACAGCCCGTAGCTCAAACGGATTCCCTGGGGCCCTTCCGTGCTGACCACCGCGCGCCACAGCAGCGCCGGTTCCAGAAAGGCCTGGGTTCCCGCATCGGGGAACGTGACAGCCATGACCTTGTCTGCCGGAATGACGGAAACGGATCCGTCGTTCTTGCGCAGGGCGAAGGCTCCGGACGTGTCCTGCATGGGCTGCAGCACCCCGCTTTCCGTGCCCGCAGGGGTCGTCACGGTCAGCAGACGGCTCTCGTAGCGGCGCATCATTGACTGCAGAGAATCCAGATCATAAACCACCTGCTGTTCTCTCACATCAATGCCGGAGACATTCGGCGGAGGCGAGAAGGAAAGCGTTTCCGGCTGAATGGTTCGCGGCAGCTGAGCGAAACGGACAGAGACCTCGCCCCGGGGCAGATCCACCCTGCGCAGGTCACGCGCAAGCGCAAGTCCCGTGTCATAAACAGTGAGGGTTATCCCCTGGGGCGCAGAAGCGCTGATGTCCGCGGCTGCCGCGCCGGCCGCGAGGGCCGCAAGAAAGATCAAACAAAATACTTTTCTCATGGTTCATTTTTCTCCGCCCGCCGGAAATCGCGGCAGGTGTCTGTTGCCTCCACCTTCTGCTTGTGAAACGCGCACCACTGCATGAAGGGATTCACCACATAATGCTCACACTGCCTGCAAAATGCGGGTGCGTCCTCCTCGCCGAAAATCTCCACCTCCGCGGGACGGTCGTCATCGGAAAATATCTCCGGACCGGAGCGCTCAACAGATTCGACCGATTCCTCCCCGGAGAACACGTGGCCGCACAGCGTGCAGCTCAGCTCCTCGCCCACGCGAGTGAACCCTTCATAGAGCGGCTTTTTCAGCAGCAGGGTTTCGCGGCCGCAGGCCGGACAGCGGACCTCAATGTTCTTTTTTTCGCTTTTCATCCTTGTGGCGCTTTTTCGCGGCAAATTCGGGAGCCTCTTTGATGCACGTGCCGAGAATTTTGAGCGACCGCCCGAACAGCTTCATGCTTTCTGTCTTCATTTCCGCAGGCGCCGTGCCGACATCCGCCCAGCCGGGAGCGGCCAGGTCTTCAGGAGGCATCGCCTTTTCGTCCCAGTTCTGAAACAGGCGGCCCCATTCGCTGCCCAGTATCTTATGCACGCGGCGCTGGTGCATCGGGTACCAGAACATGTCATGATACAGCACACTGGCAATATAGGCCCAGGGCGCAAGAATAGTTTTCAGTGACCACTCAATCGGCTTTTTCAGTTTTCCCCAGTAGATGGCGTGCTGCATGCGGCTGGCAAAGGTCATTTTCTTGAAGGGCCCCGTGAAATGCCAGTTCTCGCGCGCGGCCTCCTCATCCCCGGTGATTTCAATCTCGCGCGGATCGCCGCAGCCAAGCCCCTTGTCATGCGCGAGACGGATGAACTTGATGCTCAAGGGGTCAAAGCCCATCAGCTTTGCCGCCACGGCATCAATGGCCACCTGATCGGCCGAGGCCAGGAGGACGTTTTTGATGTGCGGGATCATGCATCGCGGGCCGGGGCCGTCACCGGCAAAAGTCCCGTCCATGACAGCGAACACGCCCGAATGAATCTTCTTCTGGATCATCAGCAGGTCCACGAGTGTTTCATGGATAACCGGATGGGTCCAGTGCCGCTTCTCGTTCAGCAGACCGCCGAAGGCGTTCTTCATGGCGCCGGTGGTCGTTGTGAAGACATGGGTCTTGACGGTGGGCAGATGGATGATGTTCTCGCCGATGAAGCGTCTGGGGATCATGAATCCGTCTGGATAGACCTGGTTGAGGCACAGGAATTTGTCGGCCAGATCTCCCACGGCCTCGCGCACGTTGATCCAGTCCTCGCCCTCATAAAGATGAACATTTTTCAGGCCATGATGATCAGTGACATTCACCTGCTTGTTTTCGCGCTCGCCCAGGTGCGCATCTATCACCACGGTCCGGTTGTGGCAGCCGTGAATGCGCGCGGGGTCATATCCGTCTTTCTTCAGCGCACGGATCACCCCGTCGAGCTGCCAGGGAGTCGTGGAACTTCCGGGATAGAAGAAATGCCAGCTGATGTTGATTTTCAGGGCGGTTTCTTTGTCTTTTGGCAGGAAATCCTGATATCCCGCCAGATTCATCAACCGGTGATAATCGGCCAATACCGTGGCCGGTGAAGTCCGCAGGACTGATACTTTTGCTTTAGCCATAATCCAAGCCTTTTTTGTTTTGAGCCGCACTGGACAAAAACTGTTCAGATCAATATATTACAAAAACTGTGAAGAGTGAAATCCTTTATGAGGAAAGAGGTTTAGTGCCGACGACGGGCCGGAAAAGGAATTCATGACAACCTGCCCCCTAACAGTTCGCGCCGAAGATCAGGACGGATTCACGCTGATTTCCGTTGAAGGAGCTGTGGATACTTCCAATGTGGAGGAATTTCGCTCCCTGATCATGCCCCGGTGCGAGACCCCAAACAGCCGGATCATACTGGACTGCGGCGGCATATCCTACATGAACAGCCGCAGTTTTGCCCTGCTTTATCGTTTTCATCACACCTGCGAATCCAACGGCGGCATATTCCTGGTGTGCTGCGTGCCCCTGAAAATCGAACATATCATCAAACTGCTGGGGTTGAATGCCATGCTCAAGGTGCTTCCCACCCTTGAGGATGCGATCGACACCCTGGGCACGACGGACAAAGGAGGTTCGGACTCATGATATCCCTTGGACCCTGCGAAGTGGAAGTTCCCGGTGAAGCCCATTCGCTTGCACTCATCCGCATGGTGGTCACCTCTCTGGCCGAAATGGCGGGGATGGACGAAAACCGGATTGGCGAGATCGAACTGGCCGTGGATGAAGCGTGCAGCAACGTGGTGGATCACGCCTACAGCGGCATGAATCCGCATCCCAGCTTCAATCTTGCCATTTATGTGGATGACAATGACTTCATCATTGAGATCATCGACCGCGGAAAACACTTCAACTTCAATGCCCATGTGCTGCCCAAGTTCCCGGATCACTGGGACGAGGGCAATGTCCGGGGCGTCGGACTGTTCCTGATTAGAAAAACGGTGGATCAGGTGACCTACGAGAAACTCCCGGACAACCGCAACTGCCTGAAACTGGTGAAGCATGTCCGGAAATAAAAACATCTTTCGCCGCATGATTTTTTGCGCGCTGCTGGCCGCAGCGCTGCTTCCCCTTGCCGGATGTGAGGATGACGACGATTATGATCACAAGCCGCCGGCAGGCATGGGAACACTTGTTCTGGAAAACGACACCGTTGACGACATCTCGGTGGCCATAGACGGGGTCATTCAGCCCAAAGTCCGCGATGATTCAAATCGCAAGTACGACCTCCTGCCGGGTGTCCGGCGCCTCGTTCTTGATCAGCAGGGCGGAGACCGCGCATGGCGCGGCGATGCGGACATCATTGAGGGACATCTGACCATCATTAACATCCGGCCTCACGCCGATCCCGACCGCTTCGATATTTCTGTGCGTTTCGACTGATTGCTCGCGCGCACACTTGTCGTTTTCTGCTTGCTTTTCGCAGATATTTCACAAGAATCCCTCCCCCAATGGAACAGTTGCTGTCGATTGACGGCAAATACGTGATTCCCAGAATAAAGAAAGGTGATTGGACTATGAAAATGGTGAAATTCGGTTTGACGATGTTTTTAGCGGCGGCGGTCTGCGGATTGTGCGCCTGTCAGGCAAAGACGGAAACTGCTCAGGTTCCTGCTCCGGAAGTGCTGGAAACCGCGCAAGCCGCGGCTGTTGAGGCGGAAGCCGTTGTTGAAGAGACCTTGGATACCGCTCTTGAGGCAGCGGCCGGAGCGGTGGAGAGCACGGTTCAGGCAGTGGAGGAAGTCGCTGAAGATATCCCTTCAATGGCGATGGATGAACTGCTTCCCGCAGAAGAAGATGTCGAAGAAGCCGCCATGGATTCAGATGACATCGAGTTAGTTCCGGCTGGTGAAGATTTCCCGGCGGTTGAAGAAATAATCGAGGAAATCCCTGTAGCGGTCGAAGAAGTCATTGAAGAGCCCCTTCCTGAAGTTGAAGAATCTGTCATGGACGACATCTCATCCATGGATGAAACCATCCCGGCTTTCGAAGAGGCCGTTGAGGAGATGGTCGCTGACGAAGCCGCGTTCATGGCTGAGGAAGTGATCGAGGAAATCCCGTCAATCGAGGAAGCTCCGGCCATCGCAGAAGAAATGAGCAGTGAAGCCGCCGTCCCGGCTGCCGAGACGGTCGAAATTGCTCCGGCTATGGCTGAAGAAGCCTTTGTTGAAGAAATTACCCCGGCAGTCGAGATGATCGAAGAAGTCCCGGCCATGATTGATGAGCCCGTCCTCGAAGAGGTCGCTCCGGTTGTCGAAGAAGAAGTCCCGGCCCTCGCCGAATAATCAGTTTGTCTTTTTACAGAAAACAGGAAGGACGCAGGTCCTTCCTGTTTTTTTTGCAGGTCATGAACAGTTCCCCGGCAATAAATAGTACTATTTTAGTACTATTTCCAAAAAATCACGTTTTCGGTATTTTTTTCACTATTTTGACGTTTTTGGGCCCTTTTTGGCCATTTTGGGCCAATTTCCGGCATTTTTTACCAGCGGCTTCCCCCGGGATTCGGAATGCCGTCCACATGAGAAATGGACTTCCTCTCCTCCTGTTTTTCGCGCCGAATCTCCTTGTGCGTCTTCTCATGCTCCCGGGCCTGCGCCGCAACAAAGGCTTCGAACATTTTGGCGTTCATGAAGCCCTTGCACCGGCCGTGCGCCCACTGTTCAGCCGGATGCTCGAACATGCCGCAGCTTTTTTTCAAATTCAGCGGACATCCGCCGCATTTCCCAATCGGCTTGGGATCCTGATGACTGTGCATACCAGCCTCCTTCCTGTATCCGTACCGCCTCTCTGATTACAGGGTACCATCCCCGCCTGCCCGGGTCAAACCTTTCATCCGGCATTGACACTGCCGGTCAATGGTCAAATAATGCGGACACTTTGAAAGGAATGTTTTATGAGCAGTGCGGCCTTTGAAATCCATGCACCCGGAGTGGACACGGAAAAGATCGTGCGCGAGATCGAAGCGGCGGTGGCGAAGAAGCAGGAGGAGGGATTCTATTCCGACGCCCGGGTAGCCCGCGCCGAGCGGTCGAACCTTGCCCATCTGCGCAACGAGGAGCAGTTTCTTGGATTCTATCTCAAATGTCTCCGGGATGCCGTCTTTGTGGACATCTCCGACTTTGAGATACGCGAACGCAGGCGGGGGCTTGCGGCACCGCTGGTCATCCTGAAAAAGACCATCTGGAAGCTGCTGAAATTCTATACTTACCGTCTCTGGTCGCAGCAGAACGAGGTCAACGGACTACTGGTGACCGCCGTGCAGGGCCTGGAGGAGCAGTACTCCTCCAGAATCAAGGCCCTTGAAAAACGGATCGAAGAGCTGGAGAAAAAATAGGCTGTTCCGCATCCATGAAGCCAAACGCGCATATCGCCTTTGTTTCGCCCCGCTTTGCGGCCGGCGCCACGCTCGGCGGCGCGGAGACGCTGCTGCGCAAACTGGCCGAGCACGCCGCCGAACGCGGCTGCCGGGTGACCTTCCTGGCGACCTGCGCGGAGAACCATTTTACATGGGAGAACTCGATCCCGGCCGGGTCAAAAATGATTGGGGACCTTGAGGTCGTCTATTTTCCCGTGGACTCAAACCGCAATACGGGGGATTTCCTGCGGGCCCAGCAGGCCATCAGCGCCGGCAAGCCGGTGTCCATCGAGGAAGAGAAGCTGTGGATGAAAAACAGCGTCCACAGCCGGGCGATGTACGATCACCTGAAAAAGGAGGGCGAGAAATACGACGCCGTCATCACAGGCCCGTATCTTTTTGGGATCACCTATGCCGTCAGCCGAATCTGGCCGCGCAAGACGCTTCTGGTGCCGTGCCTGCACGACGAGGCCTTCGCCTATCTCCAGATCATGCGGACCATGTTTGAAGAGACGGCCGGATGCCTGTTCAACTCGGAACCGGAAAAATTCCTCGCGCAGAAGATCTTCGGAATTCCGGAAGCCAGGTGCCGCGTGGTCGGCATGGGCATGGACGATTTCGAATGCAGCCCGACCGAATTCGCCCGGCGGCACAAGATTGATGTCCCCTACCTGCTCTATTCGGGGCGGAGGGAACCGCTGAAGGGCACGCCGCTTCTGCTCGATTATGTCAACGCCTTCCGTCTGCGCACAGGCCGCAATATCATGCTGATCCTGACCGGAAGCGGCGATTTCCAGAGACCGCCGGAGCTGGAGGGGCACATTTTTGATGCCGGCTTTGTAAGCGAACGGGAAAAACACGATGCCATGGCCGGGGCGCTGGCCTTCTGCCATCCTTCGGTGAATGAGAGTTTCGGAATTGTGCTGCTGGAGTCGTGGCTGGCGGGAACACCGGGGCTGGTGCATGCACGAAGCGAGGTGCTGAAATATCAGTGCCAGAAAAGCGGCGGCGGTTTGTGGTTCAAGTCCTATCCCGAATTCGAGGAGGAACTGCTGCTCCTGCTCGACAACCCGGCCCTGCGCGAAAAAATGGGCGCGGCGGGACGGAAATATGTTCAGGAAACCTACTCATGGGAAAAAGTCGGCCAGAGATTCTTTGAAGGCCTTGATTCGCTGGTCAGAAATATATGAAATCCATACATCAATTTGTCGCGGGGTTCAGTCACGGGGATGCCATCAGCAATGAAACGCTGATGCTGAGGGACATCTTCCGGTCGTGGGGATATCAGTCGGAAATCTTCTCGGAGGCCAAGCGCATCCTGCCGGAGCTTCGGAGGGAAGCGCACGACGCGGCCGCCTTTGCCGCCAACTGCCATTCGGATGACGTGGTGCTTCTGCATCTTTCCATCGGATCGCCTGTAAACCGGATATTCGCGGAACTTCCCTGCAAAAAAGCAATTCTCTATCACAACATCACCCCTCCGGAATTTCTGCAGGGCATTCAGGAGCAGATCGCATCACATCTGGCGCGCGGCAGGGAGGAAATGAAAATGCTGGCGGGCACAGCGCAGGTGGTCATGGCCGACAGCCGCTTCAACGCCGAAGAACTGGAATCAATGGGCTACGGCAAGGCAGAAGTCCTGCCTCTGGTGCTGGATCTGGATAAACTGAAGACGAGGCCCCACCGGCCCACCGTCAGGAAATATTCAGATGGGCTGGCGAACGTCGTTTTCGTGGGGCGCTGCGTGCCGAACAAGCGGATAGAAGACGTATTGCGCGCTTTCTACTATTTTCAGAAGTACGTTGAACCCGGTTCGCGCCTGATTCATGCGGGCTCTTTCGCCGGCACTGAGCAGTATCACGCCCTGCTGCTGACACAGGCGCGCGATCTGGGCCTGAGAAACATGGACCTTGTGGGGTCCATCCCGCAGGACGA
>Ga0116141_10000350_pt1 | contig 35026 bp, 27 predicted proteins | sample AD_UKC097_MetaG_FD_89744 | JGI IMG/M metagenome (GOLD analysis project Ga0116141, IMG submission 89744) | Active sludge microbial communities of municipal wastewater-treating anaerobic digesters from USA - AD_UKC097_MetaG | ecosystem: Engineered > Bioreactor > Anaerobic > Digestate | place: USA...
CCTCGGTTCACTTCCGTCTGCATGTCGATGTATCCGTGATGATCTTTTACGGTTCCCCAGACAATCGGCAATCCCAGACCTGTGCCGCTTCTACCCATGGTTTTTCTCGTGTAAAACGGCTCGAAGATTTTGTCTCGATGCTCTTCGGATATTCCCGTTCCTGTGTCGGAAACCGTCAGTACGGCGTAATCCCCTTCCCGAATCTCGTCATAGCCACGAATGGTCCAGTCCAGATAACGGTTTTCTGTCCGAATGGTTACTTCGCCGGAGTTCACAATGGATTCAGCCGCATTGGAAACCAGATTCATCAATGTCTTTTCCAGGTGAACCGGAGAGCCTTTGATGTTTAAAAGGCTTTGATCATATTCGATATGGAAGGCGATGTGGGGGTGGGTTTTCTTCAGATTCTCCAGCACCGGGCTTTTGAAAAAATCGTAAACGATATCATTGAGGTTGACCACTTCCGCTGATGCCACACCGCGTCTGGTCAATGTGAGAAGATCCTGGATAATGGCGGCGCCTTTTGCTGTGGACTGAAGGATCTTTTCGACATGGCTTCTGGATTTTTGTCCTTCGGGTAATTCCATCAGGAGCAGTTCCGAATAGCCGGAAAGAACGCCGAGAACATTATTCAAATCATGCGCAACACCGCCTGCCACCTGTCCGATGGCTTCCATTTTTTCCGCCCGTCGCAGCCGCTCTTCCAGTTTTTGTTTTTCTTCTTGTGCCTGTTTTCGTTCTGTAATGTCAATCGCGACGCTTACCAGGTGAGAAATATCAAATATCGTAATAATATCAGCAGAATATAGCATGTTGTACGGTTTGCCGGAGCGTGACTGAAAGATGATTTCCTCATCCAGAACGGCTTTGCCGTTTTTCAGTGCTTGAATGACGCGGTTGCGCTCTTCCATATAGACCCAGATGCCCAGTTCGGCCGCTGTGTGTCCGATGACTTCTTCCCTGGAATATTCCGTCATCTTCAAAAAGTGATCGCTGACGTCCAGAAAACGGCCGTCGAGAAGACTGGATAGTGTTCCGATAAACGGTCCAAGACGAAACGCTTTGGAAAATTTTTCTTCCGATTGGCGCAACTGTTTGTTGGCGAGGGAAAGATCATTTTGTGCCGCGACGAGACGGCTGTTGGTTTCATCCATAACCGAAATGGTTTGCTTGAGTTCCCGATTGACTTCCTCCAGTTCATTTTTTTGTTTCTGAATCGTCAATTCCGCCATTTTTCGTTCCGTCATGTCGCGGGAAATCCCCCGAAAGCCAACGACGTTGCCGGATTTATCCCTGATCAGAGATGTTGATATGTCGTGATAGGCTTTTGTGCCATTTTTCAGGATGACTTCTCCATAAGCGGATTGAACCGGCTTGCCGGTTTGATAGACTTGGCTGAAAAGACGGTAGGTGCTTTTCGCGTTTTCCCGGTCCATGTAATGTCGGTTGTTCATGCCGATCATTTCTTCACGGGTGTATCCCAGCATTTTGCATTCCGCATCGTTGACGAAGGTGAAATTTCCGGCCAGATCGACTTCATAATAGCCCTCCTGGATGTTTTCCAGAATGTTACGGTATCTTTCTTCGCTCTGGTGGAGTTTTTCTTCGGCCTGTTTGCGGCTGGTGATGTCGCGCATGATTCCCTTAAATCCGATGATCTTACCTGTCCGATCTTCAAAAGAGAAACGGAACCTTCGACATACCGGGGGACACTGTCTTTTCTGGTGATCAGGCAAACAAATGCCGATAGGGGATGTCCGGTTTTATAAACCTCGTTATAGATGGAAAAAACTTTCTGCAATTCCGTCTCGTTGATGAAGTTCCGGTAATTCATCCCCAGCAATTCCTCTCTGGGATAATGGAGAATGCCGCAAAGAGCATCATTAAAAAAAGTCATGTTTCCGGATACATCCGTTTCAAAATACCCCTCTTCGATGGTTTCCAGAATGGTCCGGTATTTCTCTTCACTTTCGCGTAAAGCCTCCTCGGCCTTTCTGCGCTTTGTGATATCCCTGGTTTCGCCCAGAATAAACGAAGGATTTCCTTTGTCGTCCCGGAGGATGCTGAAGGTGGTTTCCACCCACAATAAATGTCCTTTCCGATGGAGAGCTTCATGTTCCAGAGTATGTTTGTGGACAATGGAAGGAGGTAGGGCCAGTGCTTTGGGCATTTCCTCCTCAAAGGCATTTTTTACTTTTTGAAAAGATTCCGGCGGGAGAAGTTTTCTCAGTGAATAATTCAGAATTTCATCGCAGGGATATCCGTATATTTTTTCTATGGAAGGGCTGACGTAGGTGGTTTTCAGCGTTTTGATGTCCATCAGCCACACATGTTCTGTAATATTATCGGCCAGAAGGCGATATTGTTCCTCGCTTTGTTTGAGCTGGTTTTCCAGTTTCTTTCGCCAGGTGACATCCGTGAAAAAAGCCACATTGCATGGTTTGCCGTCCAGACGGATGGAAGTTGCGCTGATGTCTGCATAAAAAAGCGAACCGTCTTTATGCAAACAGGGGATCATCGACGCGCGGGTTTTTTGGTTTTGCGCCATCGCGTCAAAATCGGCCATTACCTGCGCCAGAGCATTTTCGGGATGAATATCCGAAACGCGCAGTCGCAATATTTCTTCTTCCGGGTAGCCGAACATATTGCACAGTGCAGGATTGGCATAAATAAATTGTTGAGAGTCCAATCCGGCGGCCAGAATTCCCTGGGATGCGCCTGTGAACAAAGCTTTGTATCGGGACTCTGTGTTTTGCAAATCCCGGATTTGCCGTCTCAGTAACGCGATTTCTTCCAGCAGTTCCGATTGATTTCGGGAAGAATCTTTCATAGGCCGCCTTTACGGATGGATTGCAAAGATTCGAAAAAAAGAATCATTATGCTTTTTCATGCCCTAATCCATTGTTTGACGCTAGCGGATACCAGAGAAAATGTCAAAAGAAAGTCGCAAAGGTCTGTTGGGCGATTCGGAGGCCAATTTCCGTTTGCCTCGTTTTCCGGCCTGTGTTAATGGTTGAAAAGGAGGATGCGGAATGTCCGAAAAATATGATTTGATTGTGATCGGAGGTGGGCCGGGAGGCGCAGCGGCAGCCCGGAGAGCGGCGCAAAAGAAAAAAAAGGTTCTCATTATTGAAAAAGACGGCTGGGGCGGCACCTGTGCGCATCGCGGCTGTATCCCCACCAAGGCGCTGCTTTCCTGCAGCAGATTTTATGCGGATATGAAAAAGCTTCAGCGTGTTAGCGTGCAGGCGGCCGGTGTGATGTTTGACTTTGCGGCTATGCAGAAACATCAGCGGCAGATGGTCAGAGTGGCGTCTCTGGGCGCACACAAATCTCTGGTGGATGAGCAGGTGGAAACTCGACAGGCGACAGCGGAAATCCTGTCCGCTCATCGTGTTCGACTTGTGGAACCAAATGGTCAAAGCCGGATTGAAACAACACATCACACGCTGATTGCCTGGGGTTCCCAACCGCAAATTCCGCCGGATATCCGGACATCCGGGCGCATTCTCACCTCGGATGATATGCCCGGCCTGAACGTCCTTCCTTCTTCCATCATTATTGTGGGCGCAAGTTTTATCGGCGTCGAATATGCCACGGTGTTTGCAGAACTTGGCGTCCGGGTTTTTCTGGTGGAGTTGCTGGACCGTATTTTGCCTCAGGAAGATGAGGAAGCCGCTGATTTTCTTCGTCAGGAACTGACGCGTCAGGGCATTACCGTTTTGACGTCCGTAAAATGGACAAATCTTCGGGAAATGCCTGACAAAGTCGTGCTGAATATTGAAAAAAACAATGAAAATATGGAGATAGAGGCAGAGAGGGCTCTGCTTTGCACGGGTCGGAAACCATTGCTGGATGTGCGCAAGCTCAATGAACTGGGAATCAACCATACGAATGCCGGAATATCCGTCGATGAAAGAATGGCAACCAGTGTTCCCGGCATTTATGCCGCGGGCGATGTTACCGGCGGCATGATGCTGGCTCACCGTGCGGCAAAACAGGCTGAAGCTGCCGTAGAGGGCATGTTCGGCGGCGAGGATCGATACAACGAAAGATATATTCCGTCGGTTGTCTACAGCCATCCGCAGATCGCGCGTGTAGGCTTGACGGAAGACCGCGCCCGGAAAGAAGGCATGGAGGTCGAAGTTTTCAAATCCAGCTACGGGCCCAACATCATCGCCAGAACCGCCCTCATGGGACAGGGATTTGCCAAGACCATTTTTCATCGAAACACCATCATGGGTGCGGTGATCGCTGGCGACTCCGCCGCGGAGCTGATTTTGCCTCTGGCTTTGGCCGTATCTGCTCAATTGACGAGACGACAAATGCGCTCCTGGGTCATTCCCCATCCGACGCTTGGAGAAATATTGACGACGCATATTGAAGGCTAGAAATACTCATGGGAAGGAGTTTTGGAATATGCAAAAGACAGCCGCAGAAAGAAACGAGGGAGTCAGTTACAAAACGCTGGGTTTATCGAACACGCGGGAAATGTTTCAGAGGGCGTTTGAAGGAAAATATGCCGTTCCCGCTTACAATTTTAACAATATGGAGCAGCTTCAGGCCATCATCACTGCTTGTGTGCAGACAGAATCCCCTGTAATATTACAGGTATCCAGTGGTGCTCGAAATTATGCCGATCAAACGCTTCTTCAGTACCTGGCTAAGGGAGCGGTTGCTCTTGCCCGCAAAATGGGGGGGGAAATTCCGATAGCCCTTCATCTGGATCATGGGGACAGTTTTGATTTGGCAAAATCCTGTATCGACAGTGGTTTTTCTTCCGTCATGATCGATGGATCGCATCTTCCTTTTGAGGAGAACATTGCCATGTCCAGGAGAGTTGTGGAATATGCGCATCCTCTGGAGGTAACAGTGGAAGCTGAACTGGGCGTGCTGGCCGGAATCGAGGACGAGGTTTCCTCCGACCGGTCTCACTACACTAATCCCAATGATGTCGAGGAGTTTGTTCGAAAAACAGGCGTTGACAGTTTGGCGATCTCCATCGGAACCAGTCACGGTGCGTTCAAGTTTAAACCCAGAGATTGTACACTCAATGCGGAAGGCGTTCTTGTTCCTCCGATGCTTCGTTTTGATATTCTTGAAGAAATTGAAAAGCGTCTTCCCGGTTTTCCCATCGTGTTGCATGGAGCGTCATCCGTTGTCCCGAGGTATGTTCAGATGATCAATCAATACGGCGGCAGATTGGAGGCGGCCATCGGGATTCCGGAGGAACAGCTTCGACGTGCCGCAGAAAGCGCTGTATGCAAGATTAATATCGACAGCGACGGACGTCTGGCCATGACGGCGGTGATCCGTAAAGTGTTTGCCGAGAAACCTGGTGAATTTGATCCCCGCAAGTATCTCGGGCCGGCACGTGCAGAGTTGATCGAGCTTATCAAACATAAAAATATGCATGTCCTGGGAAGCGCCGGACGGTATTTGGGTTCTTCATGTTCCTGAATGTATGATTTAAATATGCTTCATTGAGGCTTCGGGGAAATTATGTTAAGATACCTGTAATTTGTGGTGCGGGTTTTTTTTCATTAACCATTTTGCGCCACGGTTTATTGGTGATCCGGTTTTTCAAAACGTGAATGAAATTCATGAACGAGGGCAAAAAAAGGAGGCAGCATATGAAAAGAAAGAAATGGTTATTCTGTTTGGCAGGTTTCGTGGCGATTGCCGTGTTTCTTGCGTTTGCGCCGGCGGTGCGGGCGCAAAACGTCACAGATGCGCAAATCGCCTCGGCGATCAAGGGAGGTCAGAAGTATCTTTACGACAATTTTCATGACAATGGCAACGGGACGGGTTATTTCGGCACAAGTGGCTATACGTTAGCCTCGACGGCTTCCGCAGTCACGGCGCTCTTGGAAACGGGGACTTACAGTGATCCGGCTTATAAAGCCATTATTGACAAGGCGATTGCTTATATCAAGTCCAACACAAACAATTTTATCAAACCAGACGGTTCAATTTATGAGAACAATGTCACCTATGAAACCGGCATTGCTCTGACGGCGCTTGCTTTGTATGGCCAGGCGACAAGTCAGGATGCCGCGTATAGAACGGTGGTTCAGAATGCCGTCAATTATCTGATTGGCTGCCAGAATACGGATGAAGCCTATAATACCTTTGGTGGTTGGGGCTACGATGGGTCTTACAAAACCGGTTCGTGGGCGGACATGTCCAATACGCAGTTTGCCGTGATGGGATTGTTTTACGGATCACGGTATCTCGGGCTGACCATCAAGGGACAGGCGTGGGCGACAAATCTTTTAAAATTTGTCAAGGCGTGTCAGATGCCGGACGGCTCCATCAATTATATGCCCGCCGGTTCCGGATATAATTACGTCAGCAAGCAAACCGGCGGCGGTTTATGGTGCCTGGCCATGATTGACGAAGCGGCGCTCGGCGCCGGAACGGTGGCGCAGAAAGCCATCGACTGGTACAATGCCAACTACAATGCTTCCGTTTCGGATGGCACGTTTGTCAACGGCTGGGAAAATTCCTATTACGGCAACTTTGCCTGGGCCAAGGCTCTGACGGCGGTTGTCGGTACGGCAAATAAAGTCGGTGATCACAACTGGGTGCAGGATTTGAAAAACCATTTCTGGAATCGGATCAGCACGGCAAAACCCCCTGTGCCGCAGACAGATCCGGTGACAGCCTGCGGATGGGAAAACAGCGGTTCCGGCGATTACCAAACGGTGGTGATGAATGCTGCATGGGTAGTGACGAGTTTGTCTTTTGCGGATCCGTCAACGGAAAGCACGCAAAAACTGATTCCGGAAAGGCCTGACACGGATACGCCTCCGGCGAATCAAGGTCTTCTGACTCTTGAATCCTCCGGTGGGGTTACCATTTCCAAGGCCGAAAGAGGCCTGATCAATCAGGCGAAAAAAGCAACGGAAGTGATTTTACCTGTGGGTTCTGTCAATTTTACACTCAATAACATCAAGCCTGCCGGAGGAAAAGCGGTATTAAAAATTATCCCGCCTGCCGGCGCGCTGGATCCGAACAATCCCGACAGTTTTATCAATAAAGACGGGACCATCAAGAAGGGTTTAAGCTGGTTTAAGATTGCATCGGGAAACTGGAAAGGTATGGCCAACGTTCCGATTAAGCTGGTTCCGGAAGGAGGGCCCTATAAAGCGATCGAGGTGACTCTGACGGATGGTGGTCCGGAAGATGCGGATGGCGTTGCCAATGGGAAGATTGTCGATCCCGGCGCGCCGGGTGCAGGGGCAGGCGGTGATACGGTCAGCGCGGGCGGCAGCGGTGGCTGCTTTATTGCCACGGCGGCTTATGGCAGCTACATGGCTGACGATGTCATGATCCTCAGAGACTTCCGCGATAGACATCTTCTGACGAATGCCGCGGGCAGGGCCTTTGTGGCGTTTTATTATACGGTTTCACCGCCGGTTGCCGATTTTATTGCCAAACATGACATTCTGAGAGCACTGACCAGAATATCCCTGATGCCGGTTGTGGCGGGTGTCAAACATCCGGGCGCGGCCATGCTGCTCTTCGGCGGATTCTTGATGGCCGGTGCGGGCGTGGTGATCTACCGGAGAAGAAAAGAGAACTAAAGAATTAACATGATTTTGATCAAAGGGGAGGCATGGCCTCCCCTTTTTTTTATGGGTGAATTCCCGAATCAGTTGTTCACACTGCGAACAGAACGGAAACCGAAGTAGGGGGCGGTATAAGTCGGCACGCGGAACATGCGCTCGTAACATGCAAGATAACGGCTGCCGTAAGTGTAGCCCCCGCCTCGTCTTATTCTGGTGTTTTTTGCCGAAGAAGCCGGGCCGTGCGGATCGGTTGTTCCCCACGCCGCCCAGTTTGCGTAGGCATTGGCTTCTTCGTTGCCCCAATCCCAGGTCCACTCAAAAAGATTGCCGGCCATATCGTAGAGTCCATAGGCGTTTGGCGGATAAAGACCGACCGAAACCGCCCGGCCCATGTTATAGTTTGCTTTGTCCGTGCTCAAATCATTGCCCCATGGATAGCGCAAACCATCCACTCCGCCGCGGGCGGCCTTTTCCCACTCCGCCTCGGTAGGCAGCCGGTAGCCGTTGGCGTTCCACTTGACCATATTGTCCGCGACGTCGGTTCGCCCGGTGCGATAAACGGTGGCCTGTGTGGCATCCGTGTAGTAAACCGGCGTTTTTCCTTCTTTTTCAGAGCGTGCATTTAACCATTTGACCGCATCATACCAGCTCACCATGGAAACGGGCATGTTGGTTCCCATGTCATGGGACCCGTTTTTTCCCGCGCTGTCAAACGTATAGACATTGGCGCCACGGGCCGGATCAACGGCCCAATCGTAGACCTCTTTCCAGAGATTGTGCATGGTTTCGTACCGGTCAATGTAAAATTCGCTGACGGTGAGGGGATGAACCGGCAAAGCATAGGAAACGCCGTCGAGATTGTCTCCCATTTGAAACGCTCCGGCATTGATTTTTATCATGGCATTCACCGGTGCAGGCCCGGTGATGGGTGTGGCTGAAACTACGGAAGATTCGGCGCTTTCACCGTTTCCATTGACCGATGTCACGACAAAGAAGTAGGCCGTTTTGTTGGTCAGAGGCGCCACGTCGGTTGCAATCGTTGCTGGTTGCGGCGCGGGAGGGGTATACTGGACTTTTGTTCCGTAAGTCTTTGAAACATATATCTCTTTTGCGTAGTAAATGTGATAGGATGATGCCCCGGCTACAGAGTTCCACGATAGACGAACACGGCCGTCATTTTCCACAACCTGAACATTGGTTGGGGTTGCCGGAGGAGGGCTGTTTTGTGGTGTGCAGCTGACTTCAAAGGAGGCCACGCTTTCTCCGTTGGCGTTTTGGGCCGTCACAACAAAATAGTAGGTGGTGTTGTTGGTAAGCCCGTTGATGTTTTGAGGGCTTACGGCATTTGGCCAGGAAAAGGCCGCCTTTTCTTTTGTGATTTGTGGAACGGTGTCGTAGTAAATGGTGTAGGAGACGGCTCCAGCCGATGTGCTCCAGGTCAGTTGAATGGTGCCCGGACCGGTTGTTGCTGCGGTAACATTTGTAGGTGCGGCCGGAGGCGGCGTTGCTGCGGGAGTGGCCGAAACCTCTTTGGAAATATCGCTTTCCGTTCCCGATGGACCGACGGAGGTCACGACAAAATAGTATTTGACGCCATTTTGGAGATTTCTTTCGATATGGCCGTCGTGAACATCCCGAACGACCGTCTCGAAGGTGGTTTTGGTGACACCGGCTTTTGTTGAATAGTAAATATTGTAGGAAGAGGCATCGGTTACCGGTGTCCAGCTCAACGTAACCCTTGCATTTCCGGGATCGGCAATGATTTGATGCGGGGGCGTCATGGCAATTATCAGCACATTCAGGCCGCCGGATGAGCCGCATCCGAAAAGGCTGCCGACCGTGAAGAGCAGGAAAAAGAAAAACAATGATAAGCTCTTGTTTCTAAAGATGATTTTGCTTATTTTGTGTTTTGTTTGATGGGAATCCATTCTTAAACACTCCTTTCGGTTGTTTTTCACAGGGGTTTATTTGAGCCTTTTGTCCATTCCGGTAAAGCCGCAATCCGGCGAATAACAGGTTACATTCAGAAACTCGCATTTTTTCCCGCAGACGGGGCAGGTTTGCGGAGGGGTGTTTTGAACGATGGTGTTGCCGCAGTGGCTGCATTTCCATGTATTTTCGGGAAGGGGGATTTTTTCTTGTGTCATGGCTTTTTCCTTTCTCTGAAATGATTGGTGAAACTACCATAAAAGCTTGCCGCCGCGCGAGTTTTTTTTCCACCGAATCTGCTTGAATTAAATGGCAAATTTCGGTAAGCACATATATTCTTTCCGGCAGGAGAAACCAAATGGCCAAAAGAAGAATAAGAAATGATTTGGATGGCTTGACCCTTCTGGGGCAGGGAACGAAACCGGTTCGCCGGCTCGAGACCTTTCCCAATTCCACCAAACGGGATTATACCGTCACCCTTTCCTCAATGGAGTTTACCTGTGTCTGCCCAAAAACCGGCCAGCCGGATTTTGCCGAAATCACCATCCAGTATATTCCAGACAAAAAAATCGTCGAATCAAAATCCCTCAAATTGTATCTTTGGTCTTTTCGGGAGGAGGGTGTTTTTCATGAACATGTCACCAATACCATTTTGGACGACCTGGTGGATGCTTTAGAACCCCGCTGGTGCAGGGTGAATGCCCGGTTTGCCCCGCGCGGCGGCATTGCCATTGATGTGGATGCAGAATACAAAAAATGATAAATTGAAATGAAGGAGATATGAAAGGATCCTATGCCAAGACGAAACGACATCCAAAAAGTGCTCATTATCGGCTCCGGCCCGATTGTTATCGGCCAGGCCTGCGAATTTGATTATTCCGGAACACAGGCGTGCAAGGCGCTCAGGAAACTTGGCTATCAGATCGTGCTGGTCAATTCCAATCCGGCCACGATTATGACCGATCCGGGGATGGCTGATGTCACCTACATTGAGCCGCTCAACGCTCAAACCATTACGGAAATCATTGAAAATGAAAAACCGGATGCCATATTGCCCAACCTGGGTGGGCAGACGGGTTTAAACCTGACCTCGGAATTATACAAGCTGGGTGTCCTTCAAAAACACAAGGTCAAAGTGATAGGTGTGCAGGTGGATGCCATTGAACGGGGGGAAGACCGGATTGCTTTTAAGGAAGCCATGAAAAAGCTGGGTATTGACATGCCCAGAAGCGAACCGGCGACCTCTGTTGAAGAAGCGGAAAAAATCGCGGCTGAAATGGGATATCCGGTGGTGATCCGTCCTGCTTATACGATGGGTGGAACAGGCGGAGGCATTGTTTATAATCTTGAAGAATTGAGGCTGATTGCCAGCCGGGGGATTTCGGCCAGTCTGATCGGTCAGATTTTGATTGAAGAGTCCGTCATCGGATGGGAAGAGCTGGAGCTGGAAGTCGTCCGGGACGCCAACAACAATATGATCACGGTTTGCTTTATTGAAAATGTCGATCCGATGGGCGTTCACACCGGAGACTCCTACTGCACTGCTCCCATGCTGACCATTTCCGAAGATTTGCAGAAGCGTCTCCAGAAATATTCCTACGATATTGTCGAAGCCATTCAAGTGATTGGCGGAACAAATGTTCAGTTTGCCCATGATCCGAAAACGGACCGGGTTGTGGTCATTGAAATCAACCCGCGCACCTCGCGGTCCTCCGCTTTGGCTTCCAAGGCAACGGGATTTCCTATTGCACTCATTTCTTCCATTTTGGCTGCGGGCGTCACGATGGAGGAAATTCCTTACTGGCGTGATGGATCGCTGGACAAGTACACACCTTCCGGAGATTATGTCGTAGTGAAGTTTGCCCGCTGGGATTTTGAAAAATTTCCCGGTGCCATTGATAAACTGGGAACGCAAATGCGTGCTGTCGGCGAGGTCATGAGCATCGGTAAAAATTACAAAGAAGCGCTTCAAAAAGCGATTCGTTCGCTGGAGAAGAAGCGCTATGGTCTTGGTTTTGCAAAGGATTTCAATGAAAGGCCGCTTGCGGATCTTTTAGAGATGCTTTCCGAGCCAACCAGCGAGCGGCAGTTCATCCTGTATGAAGCCTTGCGCAAAGGAGCATCTGTGGATGCGTTGCATGCCAAAACCTATATCAAAAAATGGTTTATCGAGCAGATGAAGGAACTGGTGGAACTGGAAGAAGAAATTCTGGCCTTCCGGGGGAAGGAGCTGCCGGATGCGCTCCTGATCCGGGCGAAAAAGGACGGATTTGCCGATCGCTATCTTGCGCAGATTCTCAATCGGCCGGAAGAAGATATCCGCAGACAACGTCTTGCCGCGGGGATAGCCGAAACTTGGGATGCTGTACCGGTCAGCGGTGTCGAAAATGCGGCGTATTATTATTCAACCTACAATGCTCCGGACAAAGTCGGGGTGAGCGATAAAAGGAAAATCATGGTGCTGGGAGGTGGTCCCAACCGAATCGGTCAGGGTATTGAGTTTGATTATTGTTGCGTTCATGCGGCGTTCGCCCTGCGGGATGAAGGAGTTGAATCCATCATGGTCAACTGTAACCCGGAAACCGTTTCCACCGACTATGACACGTCCGACAAGCTGTATTTCGAACCGCTCACCGTTGAGGATGTTTTAAGCATCTATGAGAAAGAAAAGCCTGAAGGCGTGATTGTGCAGTTCGGCGGCCAGACGCCGCTCAACATTGCGGCGGATCTGGCGAAAGCGGGCGTGAAGATTATCGGCACGTCGCCGGAAACTATCGATCTGGCGGAAGACCGTGATCGTTTCCGGGCGATGATGGATAAGCTGGGTATTCCGATGCCCAAGTCCGGTATGGCTGCCCATCTTTCGGAAGCAATGAAAATCGCTGGTGAAATCGGTTATCCGCTTATGGTTCGTCCCTCTTACGTTCTGGGCGGGCGCGGTATGGAGGTTGTACATGATGAAGACATGCTTCGCCGTTACGTAGCCAACGCGGTGGATGTAACGCCGGACATGCCGATTCTTATTGATAAATTTCTGGAAAATGCCATTGAAGCGGAAGCAGACGCCATTTCCGATGGCAAGGATGTCTTTGTACCGGCGGTGATGGAACATATTGAACTTGCCGGTGTTCATTCCGGCGATTCCGCCTGCGCGATTCCGCCGATCAGTATTCCGGCCCGCCATATCGACACGATCAATGACTATACGAAAAAGATAGCCGTTGAATTTGGTGTGATCGGCCTGATGAATATTCAGTATGCCATTGCCGATGACGTCGTGTACATTCTGGAAGCCAATCCGCGTGCTTCGCGCACCGTGCCCCTGGTTTCCAAAGTTTGCAACATTTCCATGGCCCGACTGGCAACACAGATTATGCTGGGCAAAAAGTTGAAGGATTTAAATCTTAAAAACAAGGTGTTCCGACACTATGGTGTAAAGGAAGCGGTTTTTCCATTTAATATGTACCAGGAGGTTGATCCGATTCTGGGACCGGAAATGCGTTCCACCGGTGAAGTTTTGGGCCTGGCGGATTCCTTTGGCCTTGCTTACTACAAATCTCAGGAAGCCACCGGGCAGAGTCTGCCATCCGAGGGAAAAGTGCTCATCACGGTGGAAGGAAAAGACAAAAGCGGTGTTCTGGAAGTTGCCCGTTCTTTTGTGAATATCGGATTCAAAATTCTTGCTTCGGAGGGTACCCATAAATTCTTTGCCGAGCATAACATTGCTTCGGAACGGATTTTAAAAATGCATGAGGGACGTCCCAATATTGTGGATGCCATTAAAAATGGCGATATCCAACTCGTGATCAACACACCCGCAGGCAGGCTTAGCAAATATGATGATTCCTACATCCGCAAGGCGGCTATCAAGTACAAGATACCCTATATTACAACCGTAGCGGCGGCGGTGGCGGCGGTCAAGGGCATTGCCGCATGCCGTCAGGGGCACGGCCGGGCGAAGTCATTGCAAAGCTATCATGCGGAAATATTTTGAATAATATAGTAATATTGAAGTGTTGTAGTGATGGGGGAGTTTTTGGGCGGTACGGGGAATGCGCGGGAAAGTGATTGAAAAAGAAGTGGCCGGGCGGTTTGATCAGATGGTTTCGGCTATTAATCAAAGGGATGTCCGTGCATGGTCGGATTTTTACAGCCGGGATCACTTCTTGTCAGCCATTGCCGGCACCGATTATTACGGCGAGAGGTCTGCTTGGATAGATGCAGTTTCTGACTATTTTGCAGTAAGAGAAAATCAGTCCCTGAATCTTTCCGTTTTGAACGTGAAGCCCCTGGCTTCGGATCTGGCTCTTTTGACCAGTGAAGAAAAAACGAAAATGCGCATGACTTCCGGGCAGGATATTGCTTTTCGGCATGTTTTCAGCATGATCTGGAAAAAAGAAACGGACGGCTGGAAAATTCTTCATTCTCATGAATCCTGGGAGGAAGAGAAAGTAAGTAAAGCCGTCGCGGAACGTTCCGCCCGTCCGGACAGCGCCGGCATGACGGGTACGGTGACCAAGGTTTTTGTCGATGCCAAGGGCTTTGTCCTGTTTGCCTGTCCGAAATGCAATAAGGTGAAAAAAGAACAGGCTGATCCCTACAAGGGTGCCGGCGGGCCGGTAAAAATCGTTTGCCAGTGCGGCCAAGTTTATGATGTAGGAATTGAATTTCGAAGGATGATCCGCAAGATGGCGAGAATTGACGGCATGTATTTTCATGCATCAAATTCCGGCATCTGGGGTAAAATGGTTGTGAAGAACATTTCTCTGCATGGATGCGGCTTCGAAACCATCAAAGCAAACCCGTTTCAGCCTGATGATGAAATGAGAATTGAATTTCATTTGGATAACGCAAAACAAACGCTGATTAAAAAAAAGGCTCTGGTTCGTTCTGTGGATAAAAAATATGTCGGCTGTCAGTTTATCGAGAAGGGCGGCGATTTTGATCCGGAACTGGGGTTTTATCTGAGAAAACTATAATTCATTTTGGATAGGGATTGACCTGACCCGGAATGCGGAAAGGTCAAAAAGTAAGGGGTGTCGGCAGGGGTTTGTCTGTGCCGGCATCGCGTTTGTCCATGTTCTTGGCTAAATTCAAGAACATGGATTGATTTGCCGATTAAATCCACAAATAAGGAGTTGAAGATGAAGAATCGCTTTTTTTTACTCTTAGTGACCATGAGTTTATTGGTTCTGTCTTGTACGGCTACGTACAAAACACAATCCAGTCAAAACCGGGGACCTTTGGCAGGGAAAAATCCGGTTGCCCTGCTTCCCCTGGTCAATCTGACGTCTTATCCGAATGCCGGTCGGATTGTCGGCGATATTCTGGCCACGGAACTTTATGCTCGCTCTGAAATTCAGCTTCTGGAAAGGACGGAAATGCTGGAAAAACTGCAGGGCGGTTCCAAAGATATTGACGCGGTGGTGGATAGTGCCTCGGCCGTCAAACTGGCTCAAAAGCTTGGTGCGCAAACGGTGGTTTTTGGTTCCGTCTCCGAATTCCGTTACAAGAGGGGGCTGGATGAAGAGCCGGCCGTCGGTATCAATTTGCGTCTTCTGGATGTGGAACAAAACCGGGTTCTCTGGGCGGGAAGCATTTCCGCTACAAGCAACTGCGTCTTTCTCTGCCGCGATTCTCTTAATTATCTGACGCAGCAGAAATGTGCCGAATTGATAGACGGCATGGTGGGGGAAATGAAAAAGGGGAAGCGCTGAAGTGGATTTCCGGACAATTTCTTGGGCCGAGGGCGGGTGGGTGATTGCGCTGTTCGTTTTACTGCTGGCGGCGGTCATCGGGATTTTTTTTATGTCCGGAGAAACAAAAGCTGCGCAAGGCCCGATCCGCAACTGGGTTTGCTATTACGGAACGAAAGAGGGACCGGAGGCTTACGGCCGGTTTGATCTTGTGGTTTTGGATGGTTTTACATCACCTGTTCCTACCAAAACAGGTGACGGCAAGCCCTTGTTTCTTGGTTATGTCAGTATTGGAGAAGTTGCGGAGTCGGCGCCATACTGGGACACCGTCAGAAACAAGTCCTTTCTGGTGAAAAAAAACGATACGTGGCAGTCTTGGGTCGTTGATCTGAGAGACAGGCAATGGCAGACGCTGCTTCTGGAAAGACTGGTGCCGTCCATTGCTTCGCGCGGATTTGACGGTTTTTTTCTGGATACGTTGGATTCCGTCCTTTTCCTGACCCATGGCAGGCAAGGAGCGAGTTTTGCGGGTATGGAAGAAGCGGCGGTAGCTTTTGTAAAAAAACTACGCAAGCAGTATCCGGAAAAATTGATTGCCGTAAACCGGGGTCTTCCGATTTTGGAAAAAATTGCAACGGACATTGATTACATTGTCATCGAAAATTTATACAGTCAATGCCATAAAGAAAAAGGATGTTATCGTGTGGACGAGGCAACGCAGAATATTCTGCTTGAACAGGTATTGTCCGGACGGAGAGGAAATCCTGGCTTAACGGTTTTGACCATTGATTATGCGGCTTCCTCGCAAGAGTCGCTGGCGCGTGAAGCCATTTCCTATTCGCGAAAAAAAGGATTTATTCCGTATGTCGGCTCTTATCTGCTGGATGAAATATTTTTTTACACCCTGGAAAAATAGCCTGTTTCTGTCTGTGGTTTTGGTGAATCTGATTCCCTGGACTGCGGGCGCGGCGATTGCGGATGTGGAGATTTCCCGAAATGTTTTGGTGCTTTACGATTCCAGAAGCGGACAAAGCCCAACCGCCAATGTTGTTTTTCGCGGATTCCAGACGGCCTTGAACTATTATGGTGTCCTGACAGATTACCGGGATGTGAATGTTCTTCCTCTGCCTGACGATCGGCATATGAAGAAGTATCTGGGTGTTCTTTCCGCCTGTGAAAAGATCAATTCCGCTGCGGCCCCTTTTTTACTGACCTGGCTTGCGCGCCAGTTTGATCAGGGACGCCGTGTTGTGCTTCTGGGCAATTTGAATGTGGAAGGTGAGATCAGCCGTCCGATGGCCGCCTCCAGAGAAAAAATTTATGCCCGGCTGGGTCTTGTTCACAAAGGACGCTATCTGGTCAATCCCTCTGTTTGCCGCTACCATTATAAAGATGAAAAGATGGTTGAATTTGAACGGAAATACCCGGCCCTGCCTCCCGTCTATGAGCATATTACCGTATCGGACCGATCGGTAAGGAGTCATTTGATGGTGGACAGAACCGATATGAAGAATTCTGTCAGTTCCCTGATTGTAACAGGCCAAAGGGGAGGGTTTGCCCATCAAGGGTATATTTTCTGGATGACACCAGAGCGTGTCCGAAAACTCTGGTATTTAAACCCTTTTCTGTTTATGGAGTTGTCCCTGGGGTTGTCGGACCGTCCCGTTCCCGATCCGACAACCTTGAACGGAGCGCGCATCGGTTTTTCCCATGTTGATGCCGACGGCTTTGGAGACCCTTCCAGAATCGGCCGGAATCAGACCTGCGCGGAAGTGATGCGCGACCAAGTCTTCAAACGTTACCCGTTTCCGATTACCTCCTCTGTGATTGTCGCGGAAGTGGATCCGAAGATAGCCAAAACAAAGCAACATGCGCAAATTGCAGCGGATATTTTCAAACTGCCGAATATCGAGCCCGCATCTCATTCTTTTTCTCATCCGTTTTACTGGCACAGAGAGTCTCTGAACCGCCATCGCTATGATGACCGCCTGGCATTCAGCGTTCCCGGTTATACTTTTAACGAGCGGGCGGAACTTGACGGATCCGTGGAGTATATTTCCCGGAATCTCGCTCCGCCGGACAAGCCCTGTCGCGTTTTTCTGTGGACCGGAGAGTGCCGTCCGACGGAAAAACAGATCGCCCGGCTTGATCAGTTGGGGGTTTTCAATATCAACGGTGGTGATACGGTTTATGATCATTCGGAAAAATCTCTTTTCACTGTGGCTCCGCTTTACCGTCAGGTTGGGGTGCGGACGCAGTTTTTTATCGGCCAGGCCAACGATAACATCCTGACGGAGAATTTAAGCGGTCCTCTTTACGGATACAGAAATATTATTACCACTATGGAACGGACGGACAAGCCGCGGCGCCTGAAACCCGTGAATGTTTATTACCATTTCTTCAGCGCAACGAAACAGGCCCAGCTTCGTGCCGTGATGGACGTGTATGAATGGGCCTTGAAGCAGGATCTGGCACTGATGTTCACTTCTGAATATCTGCGGGTCATGCAGGGGTACATGGCGGCCAAAACAGCCGTAAGCGGAACCAGGCGTTTTACCGTCACCCAATATGGCGACTGCCTGACGATGCGTTTTCCTGCAGGGACCTCTGCTCCGGATCTTGTCCGATCGGAAAACGTTATCGGGTATCAACGTTCCCCCCAGGGCTTGTTCATCTCTCTGTTGTCCGGCTCATCGAGGGCGGTCATTGTGCTGGGGGACGAAAACAGCCGGCCGGCCGGCGCCTATCTCCGTAAAGCAACGGGATTTGTAACTCGCTTTCAGGCGGGCAAGCAAGGTATCGTGATGGAGTATCGCGGTTTCGGCGGTGGCCATCTGGAAATCGGCGGTCTTGAAGCCGGAAAAACCTATCTGGTTTCAGGTTCCGGAATGGGTGGCGGCAGGGAAATCAAGGCAAACGGGCAGGGGGTGCTGGATTTGCGGGGTGTGAAAAGCGGTGTGCTGGAGATGAAACGCAGGTGAAGGTTCATTTTCTGAAAGTATTGGCGTTTATCGTTGCCATTCTTGCGGGAACCATTCTGGTTTTTCCCGGACGGCAGGCGCTCGTGTCCTATTTTGCAAAAACGGGCGAGGGCCTGGAAGCACGGAAAATTCTTCAGGAGCTTCAGAAGAAAAAACCGGAGGATCCGGCGTTGCTTTTGCTCTCCGCCGAGACCTATCAGACGGAAGGTCGTCCGGATTTGTCCATTGAAGAATTGAAAAAGGCGCTCGGACTGGCCCCGGACAATTTGACGCTTCTGGTCAAGCTGGCGGAGTATTATGAACTCAACCGGCAGCCGGATGAGGCTCTCGTCGTATGGGAGAAAGTGCGAAAGATTCAGCCGGACCACGCAGGGGCGCTGGTGCGACTGATCGAGCTTTACCGCTATCGGGGGGAAACCGCCAAAGAAGCCCGGATGGCCGCGCATCTTCTGTCTCTGGAAAGACAATCTCCGAAAAAGCCTTACAAACATTCTCCGCTTGCAGACATGATGACCGAGACACTGCATACGATTTCGATTCGGAGGGGAGCCTCTTCCAGCGGCGATCTGCAGGCGTCGGCCATTGCCGGATTAAGCGCGGAACGGATGATGTATATCGGAGATCTGGAGTCGGGAGTGGACGACCGCGAAACCAGACAGTCGATTGTCGCCGACTGCCTGGAATATTTGAACGAAGGAGGGTTTTCAGACGAGGGAATTCGGTTTGCGCAAAAAGCGGATGAACGTCTTGGACTCGGTGTGGCCAGCAGAGTGAAAATGTCCGAATTACTGCGATATTCGGGAAAGGAAACGCAGGCCCTGGAGTTATTGAGGCAAGTGACAGCGGCCCAGCCGGGCAATCTATGGGCCTGGCAACAAAAGGCGGAAATATTGCGGGAACAGGGGCGGCAGCTGGAAGCGCTGGCCGTGATGGAAAAGATTTTATTGCTGAATCCGAAAGAGAAAAGCATTCATGAAGGGATGGCTGAAATCTATGTTGCCCTGAGCAACATGCCAAAAGCCTTTCTTCATTACAGGGAACTGGAAACGTTTCCGCAGAAAAACCTCTCTTCCGTTTGGGAAAAAGCGGCTCTGCAGCATCTTCTGGCGGCGGCTGAAGCGACGGGAAACAAAGATATTATGACGATGGCGGCCGGATTTGCCCTGGATTTGTATCCACGTGACAGGGATGTACTGGCGGCCGCGGCCAGGCTTTATCTTGCCGCTGACCGCTCTGCCGACGCATATCCGCTTTTTTTTAAACTAGCTTCAGCCGGAAGAACAAGGGAAAATGTTCTAAAAATGCTGGAAGTTGCCGGATTTACGGGGCGTGCCGATTTCATGGTGCAGGCGGCGGGCCTGGCGCAAAAAACCTATTTTGCTGATCCGGAAATCGGACCGGCGACTGCGGAAATTCTGGCGGGACAGAACAGACTTCCGGAAGCGGCGGCTGCGTATTCGGCTTATCTGCGAAAAAACCGGGGTGACACGAAGGCCCTGCTTCGATTGACGGAAATCTACGAATGGATGAACGATCCCTCGGCTTCCTACCTTTTGCTCAAGCCCCTGGTGGATCAAAACCGTATGGACAAGTCTTTGCTCATGCGGGCGGCGAGGCTGGCGGAGGCAGCAGGGAAAAACAGGGAGGCCTTCAGCATTGTCCAGCGCCTTTCCCGTGCTTATCCGCAGGAGGGCAGGTTCAAGGCGGACATGGCCAGGTTGGCTGCCTGGAGCAATCAGCCGCAAATTGCAGCGGGCATTCTGGCGGAAATCTCAGACGAGGACCGGAAAAGCTATGAAAAGGCGCTGGCGGCTGGAAATGCCTTTGTGGAAGCGGATCAGACGAAAAAAGCTTTGCTCTATCTGGAAAGAGCCATGGCGCTTCGGCCTGATAATGTTGATTTGAGACGCTCTCTGGTGAAATATTACGGTTGGACCGGCCGAAGGCAGAAGCAGGTGGAAAACCTTTTCGCTTTGGAGAAAAAGGGGGCGCTGCAGAAAGAAGAAAAGATCATGCTGGCGGAGGTTTATCTTCAGAGACGCCAGGGAAGCCAGGCACTGGAACTGCTGGAACATGTGGATAAGGAGCGGGCTTTGCCGTATCGGGAAGGCATGATGCTGGCGCAGGCCTATTTCCTGTCGGGACAGGAGGCGGCGGCAGACAGAATTTTCCGCAGACTGGCCGGAGAAAATGCCCGAAATTCCAGACTTCTGGCAGAATTGGGGAATCAGGCCCTGGCGTTGAAACGGACGGACACGGCGCTGGATTTTTACGAAAGCGCACTTCGCCTGAACCCGCAAAGCGCTGTCGCGCTCAAGGGAAGCGCACAGATTTTCGCTTGGAACAATGATGCCCGGCGGGCGGTGAAACGTTTTGAAGATCACAACCGGATCCAGGCAGACGATGTTGAGGCGAGATTCCAGCTTGGAGAACTGTATTTTTCAAGCAATCAAAAGGGACAGGCATTTGGAGAATACAAAAAAACACTGGAATTGATTCGACAGGCCAGAAAGGCCAAAAAGGCGCAAGCGGAAAAACCGGAGACAGCGAAACAGGAAATGCAATGATTTCACTAAGGAAAATGAAATATTGGCTTCTGGGACTGATGGCCGTTTGGGGTATATTCAGTCCGCCTTGCCTTTCCGCTTCGGACATCCAGACTCTGCCTCCCGGACTTTTCGCTGAAATTGAAGCGTGGCGTCAAGCCTGGGAGCAAGCGGATGCCGGTGCCTATATCGCTTTTTACCGAGACGATGCGACTCAGGATCAGCGCCGCGGGAAAAGGCAGATTCTTTATTATAAAGAGCGTCTCTGGAAGAGGCATCCCCCGATCCGGATCAAATTTGGTTCACCGGAGGTTTTTGCGACTTCACAGGGATGGATGGTTTTGCTACCCATGGAATACATGGGGAAGGGAGGATTTACCGATCGTGGATATAAAACCATTTTGCTGGCCAGAGATATGACGGGAGAAAAACCATGGTTGATTGCAGATGAACAGTGGCGGAAGACCAGACCGTCTTTGCTTTCAGGGTATGAAGTTACCGGGAAAAATAAACATGTTCATCCGGAGCACGAAACCCATACAAAAACAGATTCTGCCGGCCAGATTCCTTCTGATGGAGTCGGACCGGACCGGGAAGAGGAGACTGTATCGGGTGACGAAGGAGCTGATGAACGTCAATTCGATGTCATTGAGGCCAGAATCGCCAGCAGAATGGGCGATTATGAAAGATCCCTGAGCCTGTACCGGATTCTTCGCAGACAATATGGCGAGGATCGGTATATTTGGGAGGATCTGATGGAAACGCTGATCGATCATGGCGATTATGAGTGGTCGCTTGCTGAATTGGCGGGGATGAAGAAGGAAGCTCCTCTGTCTCCGCGAGCGGCAAGATTGAAAGCCAGAGTTTACATCGAGACGAAATCGTTTGAGCGAGCTCTGGAAATCATTGAGGAAGTGAAGGCGGAAAATCCCCGGAATGCCGGCATTTTGGCCGATGCCGCTTACATCCGGAGCGGCCTGGGCGATGCCGCCGGGGCTTTGCATTATTACTCCGACATTCTGGAAACAGACCGGGACAATGAATCCGTGCGGGATGCTTCTTTCCAACTTCTGAGAGAGCTTCGCCCCCGTATGGATACGGGATTCCGGATCGAGTGGAAAGCCGGTGATACGAGCGTTCAGGGTGTTTCTGCTGGGTTTGGCGCAACCGTGGATCGCCGGGGGAATGTTTTTGCGGCTTTGAAGCATACGACCGTTTCCCGGCCCTCCGGAGGAACTGGAGTGAGGGAAATCAAAGAGGATCTCACGGAGGGCTTGCTGAAAATCCGCTGGCCTTTTGGTGAGAGGTGGTTTGGGAGTGCTTCTGCCGGCGGCTATTCCGGATTGAACGGGGGAATGATGGCGGGTGCCGGATTGGCCTATGAATATTTCAACCGCTTGAAATTCCGGATGGATTACGAATACCATCTGCCCTGGTATGACCCTGCAGAAGCAGCCGCATATCAAGGCAGCCAGAACCGCGCCTTCGCTTCTGCAGAGTGGATTTACCGGGATCGCTGGTTTTTTAACGCCTCTGTGGAAGATATTCAGTATCGTCTCAACGGTTATGAGCCGGCCAATGGAGATTACGGAAACAAAATCAGTGCGATGGCGGGTCTGTCAAGAAAAATATCCATTAAACCAGAGCTTTATGTTGGATACAGCTTTTATCTGTCCAGGTTTTCCTACGCGTCGGATTTGTCCGGAGGGGTTCGTCCGGTGGAAATGTTGACATCGGAAACATCGCACGGTCTGTTTACGGTCTGCAATTTTCGCTTCAATCCCTACATGTCCATGCTGATCAACAGCGGATACCGCTACGATACTTCGCGTTCCCTCCATTCCTGGTCTTTGATGCCTTCTCTTCAGCTTCGTTTTCGCAACCGGTTGGAACTGGAAAGCGGTTATGAATATATCAGTGAGGTGCAATCCGCTGCAGGCGGTTCATCCGGCGCGTTCAACATGAAGGTCAGGTGGATCTGGTGAGAATGAACTTTTTCAAGATGGCGGAGAGATTGGGTGAATGATGATGAAAAGATACAAGATGACGATGAATAATCGCCTCACAAACAATGCCTATGTTGAAATCATTCTGGGCTATGCGCTTCTGACGTTATTCAATTTTCTGTGGTTGCCGAAACAAATGGGTTATGTGGATATACATCCTCACCCCTACTGGATGGTCATTTTGCTGGTGGCAGCCCGATATGGATTTCGGCCCGGCCTCTGGGCGGGAATTTTGGGTGGTGTTCTGGAGTTTGTCCTGGGGCCGTTGCGGATTTTTTTTCAGGATCCACTGGCAGAGTTTGATCTTTCGATACTGCATGATACGGTCATTTTCATCTGTGTCGGCGCGATTATCGGAGAAATCCGGGAAATTCAGAAACGGGCCTACATAGAATTACGGGAGCACCATGACGAACTGGAAAAGAACTACCAGACGCTGAAAACCCACTTCAATGCCTTAAGCGAGGCGAAACAGGAATTGGACGCTTCTGTTATTTCCCAGAAAGATACGCTGTCCACGCTACATGACGCCGCTCAGGCGCTTCGCTCCCTGAAGGAGGAGGACATCTATCCGGCCGTGCTGGAGCTTTTAAAAACCTATGTCGGCGTGGAAGCTTCTTCCATTTATGTTCTTGATGGCGGCAGTCTTGCGCTGAAGGCTTCCGTTGGAGAGGGGCGTATGGCGAGGGCGGCGAGGATTGAGGACCTGGAAACAGGAATGATCGGCAAAGCGCTTCAAACCGGCCGGCTGGTGGCCTTGAATTCTTTGCTGGCCGAGACCGGGGAGAGAGGGTTTTCCGGAGAAAATATTATTTGTGTCCCGGTTCTGGATACGGCGGGAAATATCTATGGCATTGTGAATATTGAGAAAATTCCTTTTGTAAAATTTAATCCGCTGGCTTTGCGGATGACCGGACTCATTGCGGACTGGTGCGGCGCGGCCCTGGAAAATGCCCTGATTTACAAGGACGCGAAGGACAGGGACATCACCGATGAACTGACAGGAGCATACAATGCCGCCTACCTTTACAAACGCCTCCATGAAGAGTTTCAGAGGGCCAGACGTTACCGGATTTCTCTGACGGTGATGGTCCTGGAGCTTGCCGATTTCGAGCTTTTTCTGCCGGAAAAAAAGCAGGAGGCGCTGATGCTGGTCAGTCAGCTTTTAAAAAGGATGATCCGGAGTGTGGATCTGCTTTTCAGGATGAATGAACCCGGAAGGTTTGTGCTGGTCCTGCCCAATACCGATCTGGCGGGTGCGCGGATATTACGATCCAAAATTATTAAGGAAATCAGTTTATTCAAACTGCAGGTGACCTCTGATCAGGCGCTCATGCGCATAAAATCGGGAATGTCATTTTTCAATGAGACGATCAGTAATTCCAAGGATCTTTTGCTTTCGGCAACGGATGATTTGCATGAAAACGGTGAATAGAAATTTTCTGGAACAGGTCGGGTTTTGGCTGGTCGCTCTGATTTTGGAGCTGATCTCGTTTTGGGCTTTGAGCAGGGGCCAGGCGAACGATATAATGGTGCTTTATTTTCCGGCAGCCGCCTTGTTTCACCTTGCCGCAGCAGGATTTCTCTTCCTTCCGAGCTTTGTTCTGGAAAGGTACCGCAAATCGTCCTATCGCTATGAATGGCATCTTTACGGATGGATGTCTCTCTTTATGCCGTATATCGGTATGGCAGGCTGTGTTCTGGTGGCTCTTTCGCGGGGCAATCTGCGGCGCGAAGATGCATTGCAGCAATATAAGGAATTTACAAAGAGGGAGAGGTTTCGGGATCTGTATCTGGCTCCGGTGGATGATGCCCGTGTGATTATCAGCAAAGCGCTCGATATTGAACCGATCCGTGACATTCTCCGGACAAATGATGTGCCTCTGAAAACGGGAGCTATCCAGTATTTAACTGCCCGGCTGAGTCCCGATTCTGTTTGGATGATTCAGCAGTGCATTTCCGATGAGTCTGAGGAGATTCGGTATTTTGCCCATCTGGCGCTCCTGACGCTTGAAGAAGGATACATGAGCAGAATCAACGATATCCAGGCCAGAACACAGAAGTATTCCGCCGGCCGGGCCGAGGCATTCAAGGAGCTGGGCGAAATCTATCAGGAATATATCAGGAGCGGCCTGGTGGATGAAAAAGCCATGCCTTTTTATTATGAACAGGCTCAAAAGGCATTTATCAGCGCCAGAGAGCTGATGAAAGAGGATGTGGAAGTGTCGATGGCTCTGGGGAGGCTGGCCGCAGCGCGCGGAGACTACAAAGCCGCCGGAAATTATTTTCGGGAGGCTTTGGGAGAAGAAAGGTTTGTCCTTGATGCGTGGCTGGGCATATTTAACGCCTGCTATGAAAAAGGGGACCTGAAAGAGCTTGCGGTTTCTGTCCGGGAAGCGACTTCTGTCAGGGTATATCATACGGAAGATTCTGAAAATATTCAACTTTTTGAATTCTGGGTGCGTCCGGAGGATAGATAAATGAGATCCCGGGAACATGATGTCTGTTTTATTCTGGAGGGGACTTATCCGTTCGTAACGGGTGGCGTATCGGCATGGGTTCATAATCTGATTCTGGGCCTTCCTGAAATCAATTTTACGGGAATCAGCATTTTGCCTTCGGCAAGCGAAGAACGTTCCTTGCACTACGAACTGCCGGACAATTTCCGGGATATGCAAGTGATTTATCTGCATGACCATGATCTGGTTTCATCAAAGAAAAAGAATGCTGCGACGGTGAAAAAGCAGGTCAATGCCATCCGGGAATTTCACGATAAAATGAAATCGAAGGAATACTCTGATTTTCCAAGGCTTTTTGATGCGTATAAAAACGGGGTGAACGGTCTGCATGTCCATGATTTGATGTATGGAAAGGAGGCGTGGAAGATCCTGACCGATTTTTACGAAAAATACAGCCGTGATGCCTCCTTTATTGATTATTTCTGGACCTATCGCGTGTCCCATCTTCCCCTTTTTAAAATCATGGCGGAAAAACTGCCTCAAGCAAGGGTTTATCACACGGTTTCCACAGGATATGCAGGGTTTATCGGAGTCATGGCGAAATACTATTTCAACCGCCCCCTGCTTTTGACGGAGCACGGCATTTATACGAAAGAGAGAAGGCTGGAAATCTCCACGTCCCGGTGGATTCCGACGGAGGATGAACAACAGAATCGCGTGAGGCGTGAACTGGGAACCTTTCGCGATTTCTGGATGAGGGTGTTCCGATCCATGGGGAAGCTGACCTATCATGAGGCGAACTTCATCACAACCATTTATGACGGAAACCGCCTGCTCCAGATTGCCGACGATGCCGATCCGAAAAAGATTGCCGTCATTCCCAACGGCATTGATGTGGAGCAGTTTTCCGGTCTCAAGAATAGCGAATGTCCGGATATCAGGGGCATCCAGGATGAATTCGTGATCGGCTTTATCGGTCGGGTGGTTCAGATCAAGGATGTGAAAACATTTATCCGAGCCTGTAAAATAGCGTCTTTCCAGATTCCGAAGCTGAAAGTGGAAATTCTGGGACCGACAGATGAAGATCCGGATTACTTCGAAGAGTGCCGGGAGCTTGTTCATATTCTGGATTTGGATGGCATCCTGACGTTTCGGGGAAGCGTCAGGGTACCATCCTATCTGCCACAAATTGACCTGGTCGTCCTGACCAGTATCAGTGAGGCACAGCCCCTGGTCATTCTTGAAGCGAACTGCACGGGAATACCAGTGGTGGCTTCCGATGTGGGGGCCTGCCGCGATCTTCTTCTCGGACTGACGCCGGAGGACAAAAGCCTTGGCCCATCCGGCATGGTGACAAAAGTGGCCGATCCGGCGGAAACTGCTCAAGCGATGGTGGCGATTCTTTCTGATCCGGCCCTGCGAAGCCGGATGAAGGAGGCGGGCATGACCCGTGTCCGGAAATATTATACACAAAGGGACCTGAATACAAAATATCTGTCCATCTACCGGCGTCTGATGGAGGCAAAAAGTCCGGAGGAGGTGGAGGCATGGCGGGTATAGGTTTTGAACTGAAAAAGATTCTCCGCAGAGACACCTTCTCCAGCGAAATGAAGGCATACCTGTATTCCGCTCTGATTTCTTCCGGGCCGTGGGTCATGTCCGTGGCCTGCATCGCCGTTTTGGGTTTGTATCGCTTTTCAGGAATTGCGTCTTTTGATTATGAAGTTTTTCGGGCAACCGTGACCTGTACGTTTGCATTTTCTCTGATTCATGTGGGAGTTTTTCAGCTGGTGGTTACCCGGTACCTGGCCGATAGATTCTATGCGGAGGATGAGCGCATCACACTGGCCACTTTCATCACCAGTTCGGTCATTATCCTTTGCGGAGGCGTGATGCTGTCTGTTCCTTTCTATATGATGTTTCCTCTGCCTTTTGGATACAAGATGTTGGGCGTAATTCTTTTCGAGATCATCTGCGGCATCTGGATTACCATGATTTTCATTGCGGCAGTGAAAAACTATAACAGTATTGTTTATGCTTTTGCCGCCGGCGTAACGGTCAGTATCGGCGGTGCTCTTCTTCTGGGAAAGTATTATGGTCTTACCGGTTATTTGCTGGGCTATACCATTGGCCAGGCAGTCATTCTCTATTGCCTGATTTCCCGTCTTCTGGTGGAGTTTCCGCCCTCTGATCCCTGGAATGCCGGCGTTTTCCGTTATTTTCGGAAATATTGGGATCTGATGGCCGCGGGATTTATATTCAATTTGGCGATCTGGGTGGACAAGTTCGTCTTCTGGGCGGCGCCGGATGCACGAACAATTATGCAGGCCTTTATTACTCATGATCTTTATGAACCGGCCGTTTTCTATTCGTATCTGACGATTGTTCCCACACTGGCGATCTTTCTGATCCGGATCGAGACGGAGTTCTATGATCATTACCGCAGCTATTATGCAAGAGTGACAGGCAAAGCGCCTCTTTCGGCCATTCTTCAGGAAAAGGAAAAAATGGCCACAAGGATTTTGCGGAGTGTCCGTGATGTTTTTGTTGTTCAGGGAGGAATAACGCTGCTTGGCATGTTTTTCGCTGCGGAGCTTTGCAGCGCAGGTGGATTGACGCCCCTGCACATTCCCCTTCTGCGCGTTTCTTTGATTGGTTCCTTTCTGATGGCTTTGTTTACGATTACAGTGATTGTTCTTTACTATTTTGATTTGAGGCGACGCGTTCTGCTCGCGGTAACGATTCTTTTGGTTTTGAACACCCTTTTGAGCTTTTTCACCACGATGATGGGTATTCAATACTATGGTTATGGATTTACGTATGCATATTTTTTTGCTTTGCTAACGGCTTTTTATATGCTTTATGATGGAGTTAAAAATTTGGAATATATTACCTTTGCCCGACAACCGGTCTAGCTTCAGAAAAGGAGAAGAAGATGTTGAGAATCATAGGAGTTGTGCTCAATTTGGGTGTTGTATTTTATCTGGGATATCAGTGGGCGGTGTGCCAGGGTTTGGATCAGATCGACAGTTTTCATGCAGAGCAACATCCTTTGATCTTCTCCTTCGTCGCGGTTGTTGCTTTGTTTGTCGCCTTAAAAAATTAGACGGAATATTTATTGGTTGACGGAAAGATGATAATGGAAACCCTGAAGGGAGCACAACGAAGGTATTTGCGTGCGCAGGCACATCACTTGAAGCCACTGGTCCTGATTGGTGCGAAAGGCCTGACAGAATCCTTGTTGGATTCTGTCAGACTGGCGCTGAAAGATCACGAACTGATTAAAATCAAATTCGTCGAGTTCAAGAATGCCAAAAAAGAAATGTCGGCAGAAATTGCAGAGGCAACTTGCAGCGAACTGATTGGAATCATCGGCAATATGGGCATTTTTTACCGGCAAAATGAAGATCCCGCCAAAAGAATGATCAAAATCCCGTGAAATCTTTTATCTTCATCTTCTAGTGAGTTGACGGTACTTGATTCGGTGCGGCTGGCTGGCGGCTGCTCCCAGCCTGTTTTTGCGATCTTCTTCGTATTCGGAATAGTTGCCGTCAAAAAACAATACCTTGCTGTCTCCTTCAAATGCTAGGATGTGTGTACAAATGCGGTCTAGGAACCATCGGTCGTGACTGATGACGACAACGCATCCGGCAAAGCTTTCCAAAGCATCCTCCAACGCCCTTAGCGTATTGACATCAAGATCATTTGTAGGTTCGTCCAGCAACAGCACATTGGCGCCTTGCTTCAGCATACGTGCCAGGTGAACACGATTGCGTTCACCACCTGAGAGCGTTCCCACTTTTTTTTGCTGGTCCGTTCCGGAAAAGTTGAATCGGGATACATAGGCACGGGAATTAATCTGTCTGGCTCCGATGGGAATGATGTCCTGTCCGTCCGATATCATTTCCCAAATGTTTTTATCCGGTTCCAGCGTGTCGCGGCTTTGATCCACATAAGCCAGTTTCACGGTTTCTCCAATGCGGATGGTGCCGGTGTCCGGTTTTTCCTGTCCGGTGATCATGCGGAAAAGGGTGGTTTTACCGGCTCCGTTGGGGCCGATAACGCCAACAATGCCGCCGGGCGGCAATGAAAAGGACATGCCTTCCACTAGATACTTTTCGCCAAATGCCTTGTTGACGTTCATCGTTTCGATCACGAGATTGCCTAATCGCGGGCCTGGTGCAATAAAGATTTCACGTGTGCCGGTTTCCCGTTCCAGGTTTTTGTCCAGCAATTCTTCATAAGCGTTGATGCGCGCCTTGGATTTGGCATGCCGTCCTTTGGGGGACATGCGGATCCATTCGAGTTCGCGTTCCAGGGTTTTTATTCTGGCGGTTTCGGATTTTTCTTCATTTTTCAGTCGGTTCTGCTTTTGTTCCAGCCATGAGGAGTAGTTGCCCTGCCAGGGGATACCCTGGCCGCGGTCCAGTTCCAGAATCCAGCCGGCCACATTGTCCAGGAAATAGCGGTCATGGGTGACAGCAATAATGGTGCCTTCGTATTTTTGCAAATGATGTTCCAGCCAGGCGACGGATTCTGCATCCAGGTGGTTGGTTGGTTCGTCCAGCAGCAGAATGTCCGGCTTTTGCAAAAGAAGACGGCATAGAGCCACCCGTCGGCGTTCTCCCCCGGAGAGGACCTTTACCGGCGTGTCACCCGGAGGACAACGAAGCGCATCCATGGCCATTTCCAGACGTGAATCCATGTCCCAAGCGTCAAGGGCATCCATTTTTTCCTGAAGCTCTGCCTGCCGGTCGCAAAGTTTTGCCATATCCTCATCGGACATTTCTTCAGCAAATTTTTCATTGACAGCGTTGTATTCGTTGATCACATCCATGGTGGATTGGACGCCTTGCTCCACGATCCGGCGAACGGTTTTTGTTTCATCCAGGTGCGGTTCCTGTTCCAGGTAGCCTACCGTGTAGCCCGGAGAGAGGATGGTTTTACCGAGGAATTCCTCATCTACCCCCGCCAAAATTTTCAGCAGAGAGCTTTTCCCCGATCCGTTCAGGCCGATAACGCCGATTTTTGCCCCATAGAAATAGGACAGATAGATGTCTTTGAGCACGGGTTTTTTATCGTAAACCTTGCTTACTCCGATCATGGAGTAGATTACTTTATTGCCTTCGTTGGCCATGAACGCTGAACCTCCTCTTTTTTCCCGATTTAAATATAGGGAAAGATATTCTGAATGATAATGTTGAAATTGTCCTGGACTTTGTCATGTCCTTCAATAATACCCATGTGTCCCGGAAAAAGCAGCTCGACATCCAGGTCGGATAATGTGACGATGCTCTTCTTGAGCAGGGCACCGTTGCCGCCCGGAAAATCGGTGCGTCCGACATTCTGCTGAAACACAACATCGCCACAAAACAAAGCTTTCCGGTCTGGCCAGTACAGTCCGATGGATCCCGGCGTATGGCCAGGTGTGGAGATAATCTTAAAAGTTTGATCCCCCAGTTCCAGTTTGCCGTCTTCCATTTGCAGATTGATCTGCATCTGTGGCGCGGTCATGCCGAAGAGGCCGTAGAGTTCACCACCGACGCCCTTGAGAAAATCTATCTCCTTGCGATGAAGAGCAATTTTTACCTTGTCCTGATCAAAAAGCTCCGATCCCTGGAAGTGGTCGGGATGGGAATGTGTGTTAATGACATACTTGATGTCCTTTTTTTTGATGCCGTCATTGGCCATTTGATTGAGTAAATCCGGCAGGTAGCGTGTCAGGCCCGGGTCGATGAGCGCCTGGACGCCGCCTCCGATATAGTAGCTGTTGCAGTTGTTGTCAAAATAGTTGGCCCATTCGTAAACATAAATGTCATCTCGAAACTTCATCTCTCTCCCTTTCATGACAAAAAAAATTCATCATTCGTTTTTTACATTTTTTTTTAACCAGTTCCGAATATCCTCGGATGATTGAATCCATCCTTTTTCCAGCATGGGCAGATGGCCGAATTGCTCGTATTCCAGATAGTCTGCCCCTAATAAATCCGCCAGTCTTCTTTGCATAGAGGGAGGCGCAATGACATCTTTGGCGCAGCCGATGACCAGCTTTTGACAAGTGATTTTCTGTGCATAGACGGGATAGCCCTGGGAGACCTGATAGCCCACCATCAGTGATTCCGGCACAAACATATTGAAAACTGTTTTCTGTTTGTCCGGTTCGATATTGCTGAGAGCAGTTTTTTCCGCCAGCGGAAAAGTCGGCTTGATCGGTTCCAGATTGATCATGGTCCACATGGTTTCAAGCATAACGCCGAAATAAGGCAAATTTTGATGGACATCGGGAACGATACCGAAGGGAGGGGCACTGGCCATCGTTATTAATGCTTTAATCTGATTCATGTTCTCCGCTGTTTTCTGGGCGAGCAACCCTCCCAGGCTGTGGCCGATCAGGACGCAATGTTGGATCCGCAGATGCCGGATGACTTTTAGCATATCCTCCAGATAATTCTCTATGGTCACCTGTGCCAGTGCTTCCTCAGGATCCGATGGAAAATGTCCGCGCAGATTCAGGGCATAGACTTCCCATCCGTTAGACGCGAAATACGGGAGATAGTTTTTCCAGGATTGGCTTGTTCCACCCGCTCCGTGAATAAAAAATAAAGGATAAGGATATTGAATTCTTTCCGGCTGTAGATGATCCAGCGCCAGATTTTCTATCCTGATTTCTACCACACCATTATGCTTTCTTACCGGAATTTGTGATTATTTTCACTTCCGATCGGTCTATCCGGACTGCTTTTTGCGGGGAACAAAAATCCATAACAGAACATAGATCAGAAAACCTGTTCCGAAACAGATCACCATCAAGGTAAACAACAAGCGCCATACCCATGAAGGTATGGGCGTGTGTTCTCCCAAACCGCCGCAGACTCCGCTAATCCAGCGGTCAGTCTCGGACTTTGCGAAGTTGGCCAGCCAGCCTTCTTGTGTCATAATGACTCCATTTTATTTGTTGTGCAGCAACTGGTTCAGCGGCATTTCCGAAGAACTGTGGCCGACTTTGACAACATAACCGTTTTCATCCACCAGGATGATCATGGGGACGCCGACGACATTGTAGGCGGCGCCCACACGGCCATTTTCGTCCAGAAGTGTTCGGTAGGGGAGGGCATTGCTCTGGACAAACCGTGTGACTTTTTTTTCCGGTTCCATGATGTTAATATAAATGACTTCCAGACCCCGCGGTGCATATGTTTCGTGAACCTTTTTGTATTTCGGAACTTCAGCGCGGCATCCGGAACACCAGGTGGTGCCGAAAAAAATCAGTACCGGTTTGCCTCGCTGTGCGCTCATTCTGAATATTTTTCCTTGAATATCCTTCAAAGTGAAATCCGGTGCGGGAACATATTGCGGTTTAAAGGGAGCATGGGGAAGATTCTGGCCCCATGAGACCGATGCGTAAACGAAAAGAATGAGGAACAGAGTGGATTTGATGATCACATTTTCTTTCATGAAAAACCCCTAAAACGACAGCGTTCCCGCAGTATATAGAAAAAACTCTGCCGCGCCAATTAAAATTATGCCAAACAACCTTGTAATGAAGATCATCCATTTTCCTGTACGAGGAAGCGTGGATAGTAGTCCGGCAAAGGTGCCGGCCAGAATCAGAATGGTTCCCATGCCGAGAGCAAAGACAAATAGCAGACTGATGCCCAGGAAGATGTTGGTCTTCAGTGCGACATAACTGAGCAATACTCCCAAAACCGGCGCGGTGCAGGGACCAATGACAAAACCGGATGCTGTTCCCAGCAGAAAACTGGGAAAAAATCCTTTTTTTCCGTTGCCGGAATAATTCATGATTTTCTGTGGCATTTGAATCGAAATCGTGAATACATCCAGCATGGACAGTCCCATGACCAGACATATGTTGGCCATGATGATATAGACAAGAGGGGTTGTCTGCATCTGACCAAAAAGTGTTCCGGACAGAGCCGCTGTTAAGCCAAGCCCGGCGTAGGTGAGGGCCATCCCCAGCACATAGAAAAGAGACAATAAAAAGCCGCGCAGTTTGGAAGACATTTCCTGCGCACCGATAAATCCGACTGTCACGGGAATCAGAGGATAGGTGCAGGGGGTAAAACTGATTACCACTCCTCCCAGATAGGCTGCTGCGATAGCCAGTATTGCCGAACCGTTCAGATCAATGGATAAATTATGGATCAAGTTTTCAATCATTTGTTTCCACGAAAATTTTGTTTAACTTATAGGTGGTGGAAGAAAACGTCAAGATGAAATATTTGAGGTGAAATAATTTCAAGAATCAATTCTTTATTGACAGCTTCTCTTTTCAGTATTACGAAAAAAAGTAAAAAAGGAGAGTATTTATATGATAATTATAACCGGTGGTGCGGGTTTTATTGGCAGCGCTTTTGCCTGGAAACTCAATCAGGAAGGTATTAATGATATCATAATAGTTGACCGGCTGGGGACATCCGATAAATGGAGGAATTTGGTCAACCTCCATTATGTTGATTACATTCACAGCGATGATTTTCTTCAGCGAATCTGCAAAGACGAGCTGCCGTTCAAGGTAAGCGCAGTTGTGCATATGGGTGCCTGTTCTTCAACAACGGAAAGGAATGCAGAGTATCTGTGGAAAAATAATTTTCTCTATACAAGAACATTGGCAGAATGGTCGGTCCGTAGGGGAATCCGCTTCATTTATGCCAGTTCCGCCGCGACGTACGGCGATGGAAAGAGCGGATTTTCCGATGACCTTTCCAGAATCAAGGTACTGAAACCCATTAATATGTATGGTTATTCCAAACATGTTTTCGATTTGTGGGCGTTGCGTTATCAAATGGATCGAAAAATGGCTGGAATCAAATTTTTTAATGTATTCGGGCCCAATGAATACCACAAAGGGGATATGACCAGTGTAATTTATAAAGCCTTTCATCAAATCCAGGAAACGGGTAAGGTGTGTCTCTTTAAATCCTATCGACCTGAATATTCTGATGGCGGGCAGATGCGTGATTTTGTTTATGTAAAAAATTGTGTAGACATTCTGTGGTGGCTTTTGCAGAATCCCGGGGTTAATGGCATTTTTAATGTGGGTACTGGCAAAGCAAGGACATGGAATGACTTGATAAAAGCAGTTTTTGCGGCAATGGACAAGCAGGCGAACATTGAATATATTGAAATGCCTGTGCCTCTCCGCAATCAATATCAGTATTTTACACAAGCGGAAATGGATAAACTTAAAGATTCCGGGTTCTTAATAAATTTTTTAACGCTCGAAGATTCTGTCCGGGATTATGTTGTCAATTACTTGCAAAATCATGATCCGTACTTATTTTAATTCAAAATTTGATTTGCCGCCTGCGGTGAGACCACGGGGATGGAATTTGAGTTTATTCTTAAGTGTTGAATATTACGAATTATGATGGCTAATAAAAATAATCATCAAATAAATGAAAATTTTTTCTTGACAGAATCAGGCAGAGAGAGTAAAAGCTCACTTCTGTTCGTCAGAGATGTTCACGAAGGGTTGTTGAAGTTTTCAACACGTTCACCGATGGTAGATCTCGAAGTTGTCGGAGAAGTCCTCAAGACTGGCGAAGAAAAAAAGTTGAAAATTTAACTTGACACAAAAATCAGATTGATTTAAGTATCAAGGATCGTTTCAAAAGGCTCTTTGGAAATTAAATAGTGGGAAAAGAAATTTGTGGGTCCTATTAATTTATTGATGTATCAAGCGAGTTCATAAGGAAGATTTATCTTCCTTTTCAGGATTAAAACTGGAGAGTTTGATCCTGGCTCAGAACTAACGCTGGCGGCGTGCCTAACACATGCAAGTCGTACGAGAAAGTTGGCTTCGGCCGATGAGTAA
>Ga0116141_10000363_pt1 | contig 34778 bp, 23 predicted proteins | sample AD_UKC097_MetaG_FD_89744 | JGI IMG/M metagenome (GOLD analysis project Ga0116141, IMG submission 89744) | Active sludge microbial communities of municipal wastewater-treating anaerobic digesters from USA - AD_UKC097_MetaG | ecosystem: Engineered > Bioreactor > Anaerobic > Digestate | place: USA...
CGATCCGGAGAAGGAAGCGGGACGGCGTCTTCGTCATGAGTGTTCTCCTCGCTGTGTCTTCCTGAGCTTCTCGAGCTCTTCCTTCGAAAGTCGGGCCACGCCCTGGAGGATCTGGTCGTTGACCAGGTCGGGAGAGAGGTCCCGGACCGCGATCTTGTAGAGGTCCCACCACTCGGCCGCCTCGCCCCGCAGCTTCCAGCCGGCGCTCCGCGGCGCGGACTCGATCGTGACCGGGTTGATCCGCTTCCAGAGCCGGTCGAACCACTCCCCCGGGGCCTGGTGGAAGGCCGCGAGAATCGCGACCTGCCACTTCTTGAGCTCCTCGAGGTACTCCTCCACGCGCTGGATGCTGACCGGCTTGCCCTGCTCGATCCCGTTCAGGAAGTGCCGGAGCGTCTCCTTGAAGCCGGGGAGCTTGAAGGCCATCGTCTCGTTCCCCGGCATCGTGAGGGACTGGATGAGGCCGAGCGTCATCCCCTCCATCGCGAGCGCGTACTCGATCACTCGGCGGAGGACGACGACGTTCCGGTCCGCCTGCGCGAGCTCCTCGCCGTGGACGAGCTGCTTGAGCGGGAGCGGTCCGGAAGACGCCGTCGACGCCTGGGCCTTCCGGCGCTCGACGCCCTTCGACGGGCTCTCGTCGACGCGCTTCCTCTCGACCTCCTCGAGCTTCCGGCGAAGCCGGGTCACCTCGGGGTCGACGGCCGCGCCCGCCGGCAGGACCGGGAAGTGCCGCCTGAGGAGCTCGAGGAAGCGCGTGCGCGACTCTCTCGGGAGCGGGGCGAGCTCCTTCTCGACGCGCTTCTTCAGCTGCCGGCGCCGGTCGTCGGAGGTGCCGAACCGCAGCTCCCCCGCCAGGGCGAAGAGCTCGTCGGCGAGCTCGCGCGCCCGCCCGTCGAGGAGGATCTCCGCCGGCGTCCGGGGGGCGCCCCAGGCGAACGGAGCGGGCCCGGGCGCCGGCACGGCCGATGGGGGCGGCGCGGGGAGCGGCTCCGGCTCGCGCGGCGGCTCCGGCCGCGCCGCCGGAGCGGCTTCGGGCTCCGGCTCGTGGCGCCGGGCGGGAGCCGGGGCGACCGCGGACGACTCCGGGGAGGCCGGGGGAGGAGGCGGAGGAGGGGGCGGAAGCGTCCGCGAAAGCGGGGACGGCCCGCCCTTCGCCGTCGCCTCACCGACCTCCTCCGTCAGGAGCGTCGTCGCGCGGCCTTTCCCCGCCGTCCCCTTCATCGAGGCCCGCCCCGTCAGCTCCCGCTCCGCGGGTCGTGCGGCCGGGGCCTTCGCCCCGGACTCCCCGACGAATCCCTCCGGCACGGAGGTGATCCCGCAGGCGGTCAGCCAGTCGCCCACCGGTCCGAACCTGTCGGCGACGAGGCCGGCGAGGACGCTCCGGGCGGCCCAGCGGACCGCCTCGTCGCCGGAGACCCCGTCGGGGACCGCCGTGCGGGTGCCGTCCAGGAGGCGCGCGACGCGGGGAGAGACGACCGCGGTCTCGAAGCTCCCGGTGAGGTTCACCGGCTTGACGAGGATCTCCGCGATCCAGCCGAGCGTGTCGCGGAAGAAGGGTTTGTGAAAGAGAGCCTGACGGACCTCGGCCGGCCGCACGCCCCCGCTCGCGAGGAGCTCCTCGATCTCCGGGTCGCCGAGGGCGAGGATCGCGTCGAGCAGGTGGCGCGTGTCGACGTACCCTTCCCGCCGGCCGGCCGCGCATTCGGCCGCCGCCGTAAGGAGCGGCTCGACGGACGCCCCCTCCCAGTGCGTCACGGCGAGCGGCTCGAACGGCGGCGGCGCCGCGAGCGGGCTCGTCAGGTAGACCTGGACCGGCGTGAGCGAGACGAGGAAGATCTCGCCCGACTTCACCTCGGTCTCGGTCGTCACCGCCTGCTGGGCGGCGAACGTCCCGTTGGAGCTGCCGAGGTCCCTGAGGAAGATCCGCCCCTGGGCGAAGCGGACCTCCGCGTGGGAGCCGGAGACGCCGGCCGACACGGAGAGGACGAGGTGGTTGCGCTCCTTCGTCTGCCGGTCGAACGGGAGGCGCCCGATCCGCACGAGCTGCATCGCTTGCCGCGCTTCGGCGGCGTAGCGGAGCCCCTCCATCGGGCCGAGCCAGACCTCGAGCGTGAGAGAGCGCGGCGGGCCGCTCACGCGCACCCCCCGGAGAAGGGGCGACACGCCAGCACCTCGAACGAGGAGACGGACGACCTGTCGGACACAGTGGCCGGATCTTACCCTCGGTCCGCAAACCCTGCGACCCGGTCCGGCGTCAGGCGCGCGGCGCCGTCTCCGATTCCGCCTCGAGCAGCTCCGCGAGGACGTCCTGGATCTCGAAGTGGAGCGGCTGGCGATGGACGAGGAGCGCCCGGAGCTCGGCGACGACCTCGTCCGTCTCCCGGAGCACCTGCTCCACGCGTCCCGTCGGGTCCTCCGCCACGAAGTCCCCGGGACCCGTCGCGATCGAGAATCCCGGGATCCGCGTCAGGAGGCGGAGCGCCAGGAGGAGCGCCCTCTCGAACAGGGGCGGCGGGATCGCGTTCGGCCGGCCGGGGACCCGGTCCTCCTCCTTCCAGAAGACGCGGGAGCGGTCGAGGAGCGTCGCGGTCGAAGCCTCGGCCGCGAGGGCCGCCTTCACACGCGCGAGCGCGTCCCCTTCCTTCGACCGGGCCGCCGTCGCGGCGGCCCGCTGGACCCCCTGGAGCAGCTCCGGCAGCTCGGTCCGCTCGCCGCCGGCGAGGGAGCGCAGGAGGAGGACGCCGAGGGAGTGGAGGTCGGACGGCGCGCCGAAGCGCGGGTAGACCTTGTAGCGCGCGCCGGGGAGGCGGACACCGAAGGAGCGTCGCAGCCTCTTCACCGCGGCGTCGTCGAGCTCGACCGGCTCGGAGACGAACGTGAGCTCCTCGTACGAGGCCGGGACGTCGGGCTTGCGCCTCACGACGAGAGCGTCGATGCCGAGGCCGAGCGCTTCGTCGGGGAACGTGACGTGGATCCAGTCGGGCTCCTCCGGCCGCGGGAAGAGTCCGTTCGGGTCGCTGAGCCGCCCTTCGACCTTCACGCCGAGCCCCGCGTCCGCCGGCTCGATCTCGGAGAGGTAGACGTCGCCGGGACGCCGCGAGGCGAGGCGGAACTCGAGGATCTCGGGCGCCGCGTAGGGGAACATCGGCTCCGGCGGCGGCACGACGACCTCGACGCCGAAGGACGACGTCCGCGAGGCCGCGGAGAGCCCGTGCAGCCGCACCTGGAACGTCCAGAGAGCCGGAAGCGAGGCGCCGGCGCCGTAGCTGTCGAGGAGGACGTGCCCCGGGTGCAGGTCGAGGTGCGGCTGTCCCGTGGCGCGGTAGAACGCGAGGAGGCCCGCGGCGAGCTGCCGGAAGGCCGTCATCTTCAGGTAGAGGACCTCGATCGCATCGACTCCCGAGCCGTCGTGCCCGTAGAGGAAACGCCCCGTCGGCGGGAGCGACGCCCGCAGCCATTCGATCCGGCGGCGGGTCGATTCCGTCTCGAGGGTCTCGGGCGCGGCCGGCGAGACGAGGTCCTCCTCCGTCCGTCCGCCGACGAAGTCGGCCCACTCGTCCCAGCGCACCGGGGAGAGCCCGCTCACGAGGAACGGAGAGGGGCAGAACGAGAAGGGGCTCCAGCGCGCGGCGAAGTCGTTGAGCGAGCCGCCGCCGGCCGCGCGGAGACGGAGCGCCTCCTCGGCCGACTCCCGGGAGGCGAACGCCTTCACCTGGCCTTCGTCCCAGTCCCGGAGCAGCGCCCGGGAGAGCCCTTTCAGCAGCTCGTCGGGCCCGCCCACCGGGACGTCGGCCTCGCCCGGGAGGGGCGAATAGGAGAAGACGGCGACGACGCGGTCCGTGGTGGCGCAGCCCGCGCAGCCGACGAGCCTGTGGAGAGATTCCAGGTACGACGGAAGCCGCCTCTCGCGCAGGAACTGCTCGTCGGTGAGGAGCTCGAGCGGGCGGCCGCACGAGGCGCACGGCGGGATGAAGAACGTCCGCGACGGCTTGTCGTAGACGAGGGCCGGGAGCGTCCCCTCGGGACCGCCGTCCGGCTGCAGGAGCCTCGGGAAGTACGGGCTCTCCGCCCGGAGCGCGCGCATCCGCTCCCGCTCCGCGTCGAAGCGCGCCACGAGGGTCCGGTTCGTCGGTCGCGCGGCGCTCTCGGCGAGAGCCTCCGGGAGGACGTTCGGGAGGAGCTTGACGGCGACGAGCTCGACGACGCTGTCGGCGTCTCCCTTGAGGGCTCCGAGGTAGACGCGGCTCGTCCCCTCGTCCGCCGAGAGCGGCAGGGGGACCGGCCCTTCCTCGGCCCCGCCCGCGAGCGGTCCGAGGACGAGGTGGAGCCCGAAGGGCGACGGGGCGTCGCCCGGGGGGAGGAGGCGGGCGGTGGGAAGGCCCTTCACCGGGACCCTCCCGCCCGCCGCGCCGTACGGACGTTCGGCACGCGCGCGCTCACCACTGAAATTCCTCCGGAGACCCGAGTCTACCCTTCCCCGCCCCCGGCCTCGCTCCCGGCCGACCCCGTCGGTCGCCGCAGGAGGCGGGCGAGGAGGACGAGGAGCGCGACGACGGCCCCGACGAGCGCGACCCAGAAGACCCTCGACCCGGCGGAGGGCGCCACGGCGGGGAGCGCCTCCGGCGCCAGCTCCACCTCCGTCGCCGGGGCGCCGAGGAGCCGCGGGGCCAGGAGCTCGAGGTCGTAGCGGGGCACGGCGAGGCCCGGCCGGCCGGCGAGGAGCGCGAGAGGGCCGTCCTCGCGGACGAAGCGGAGCCGGTGCGCCGGGAGGAGCAGCGCCGCGCGCGAGAGCGGGAGTGGAGCGTTGTCGCCGTCGTCGATCGAGACGAAGAGCGTCCCCCCGGTTCCCGGCGGCAGCTCGAGGACGAGGCGCGGCGCCTCGCGCGCCGGGTCGGCGCTCTGCCACGAAGACGAGGTGATCGCGGTGAACGTCCCGGCCGTCTCGGGCCGGCCGCCGAGGCGCTCGCGGAGGAGGACGACGCTTCGCGCGAAGACCCGCGCCGTCGTCGTGAGCTCGAGGCGTGAGGCGGGGAGGTCCTCGTGCGGGAGCTCGATCCTGTGGAACGAGAGCCTCCCGCCGGTCCCCTCTCCACCGCGGGGACGCGGGTCGTCCACCCGCTGCGGGGCGGGGAGCCGGACGACGAGCGGCTCCCCGAGCGTCTCGAGGAGATACGGCACCTGCCGCCCGTCGGCGGAAGCGATCCGGACGTCGGCGAGGCTCGGGCTCGCCGCGAGCACCGCCGCGTCCAGCCGGAGCGCCGTCAGGCCGGGCGGGCCGGGCGGGATCGGGCGAGAGACGCGGAACGCGTCGCGCTCGAGCGCCGCGCCCGCCGGGACGGCCGGCGGCGCGGACGCTTCGGCAACGAGGGCCGGACGCGGCCGCTCCTCTCCCCAGGACGCGCTCGCCGGCGGCGGGGCGCCGCGCCTCGTCACGGCGGGCCGGGCGGCCTCGAGGTCGTACCTCGGCCGTTCGAGCCCCGGAGCCCCGTACCGGGCCGCGAGGGGCGCGCCGTCCGGGCTTTCGAAGTAGACGAAGGGGAGCCCTTCGAAGAGGGCCGTGACCGAAGCGAGCTCGAGGGGCGGGTTCCCCGCGTCCTCGACGACGAGCTCCAGCTCCGCCTCCGTCGGGGGAGTGAGGGTGATCGTCATCTCGGCCGCTGCGGCGTCCTCGCGCTCGGCCCTCCGAAGCGTCGCGGCGCCCAGCTCGTACGGGACGAGGCGCCCGTCCGCGAGTCGCGACTCGAGGACGCGCGCCTCGCGCAGGACGTTCCCGGATCGGACACCGACCTCGAGAGCCGACAGCGGGAGCCCCGCGGCCGGAAGCCGCAGCCGGTAACGGCTCCGCCCCGGCTCGCTCTCCCGCCTCTCGAACGAGACCTCCGCCCGAAGCGTCTCCGGCGTGCCGCCGGTCCCGGCCGCGCGCGCCTCGACGCGGGACGGGGTCGGGACCCGGCCGCTCTTCGCGTCGTTCCAGACGAGCCGGAAGAACCGGTGCTCCCCCGCGGGGAACGCGACGACCGTCCGCGCGAGGCCCTCTTCGGGCAGGTCGAAGAGCGTCCCCTCCGCGACGAGAACGGCCCAGCGCGCCCGGTCGCCGCTCCCCTCGAGACGGAGACGCTTCAGGAACGGCGCCGGGATCCCGTGGACGCGAAGGCGGTCGACGCAACGGAGCGCCCCGAGGTCGGCCTCGAACCCGCTCGCCGTCTTCGTCGCGGCGATCGGAAGGAGCGTGGCGGGGAGCCACTCCGGCTCGGATCGGCCTGGAGAAATGAGCAGGTAGGGCACCTCGCGTCCGGCGGCGTCGTGGAATCGGAGGTCCGAGAGCAGACCGCTCCGGGAGCGCGCCTCGGAGCCGGCGAGGAGCGGGACGTCCACGTCGAGGCGATTCGGTCCGGGCGCGCCCGGAAGGACGGCCCGCTCGTGCCGCGGGGACGACACGGGACGGACTCCTTCGGCCGCCGCGCCGGGGAGGGCGACGGCGAGGAGACCGGAGGCGAGGATCCGGCGGATCGGCGTCATTCCTTCTCCCGCGGGCGGAGGACGAACTTCTGGATGGCGATCGCGACGAGCGAGAGCGAGATCGCCAGACCGACGAACGACGCGACGCGGTAGAGCCCGCCGAGCCGCCCGAGGTCGTGCAGGAACGCCTTGAGGACCGTCACGACGAGGAGGCCGAGCGCCGCGGCGCGCGCGGCCCGGCTCTTCCCGACGATGCCGGCCGCGAGGAGGCCGACGCCGAAGACGGCCCAGGCGAGCGTGTACGCGAGGTCCTGCGCGAGCGACGTCCCGCGCGCGAGGTGGAACGTGAGGGTCGGCCCCTCCGCGAACCAGTCCGCGATCTCGATGTTCACGAGCGCGAAGAGGAGGATCGTCCCGAAGACGACGTCGGCCGTTGAGACGCGGAGCCGGCCTTCCAGTAGGTCGTCGGCCGTCCCCCGGAGGAAGCGCGCCGCGAGGAAGAGCGCCACCGCCGCCGCCAGGTAGGTGTAGAGGTACCAGTTCCAGATCGGCGTCGCGCTCCGCGCGTGGTACGAGAGGACGGCCTCGTTCAGGACGAGGCGGACGAAGACGACCGCCGCGAGGCCGCCCGACGCGAGCAGGAGCCCGCGGTGCGGCACGCGCGTGTAGAGCCACGCGAGCGCCGCCGCCTCGAGCGCCCAGCCGATCGTGATCCACTCCTTGTCGAGCTGGAGCGGGACGGCGACCGTCACGAAGGCGAGGGCGGCGCCGGCGACGAGCGCGAGCCGGCCGAGGTCGCGCGAGGCCGGAGCCTCGATCTTCAGGAGCAGGACGAGGAGAAGCGCGAGCGCGGCGGCGATCACCACCGGGAGGACCCCGACGAAGCCGTCCCAGCCCGCCTCGGCGAAGCTCTTCCGCGCGAGGAGGAAGAACGCGCCGCTCGCGAGGACCGCCGTCACCCACGGAGCCCGCGTCGCGGGTGACGTCCGCGCCGCGACCGGCGCGAAGGCGAGGAAGAGGACCCAGACGAGGCCCGCGAAGACGAGGCGCGGGACGGCGACGTCCGCGCCGCGCTGCGCCTCCGCCTGGAGGTGGACCGTGAAGAACGCGAGGAGGGCCGCGAGGACCGAGAGGCCGTGCCAACCTTCGCGCGCGGCGACCGCGAGGAGCGCCCCCGCGAGCAGGAGGACGGCGGCCAGGAGAAGTGGCAGGCCGGGCCGCCCGCGGGCTCCGGCCGCGAAGAGCGCGACGACCTGTCCGACGAGGAGGGCCGCGGCCGCGCCCTGCGCCACGGCGAGGCGAAGCCCCGCGCCACCACGTGGAGCGCGCGGCGCGAGGGCCCGCGCGAGGAGGCCGAGCGCGGCGACGCCGAGGGCGGAGACGAGGCCGACGGTCGGCGCCGGCGGGACCACGGCGACGAAGACGAGGAGGACGACCTGGGACAGGACGAGCGCCGCCGCGAGGAGGGCGCCGACGCCGGTCCCGAACGCCGCCGCCGCGAGCGCGAGGTCGAGGACGAGAAGGACCCCGAGGAGCGGCGCCGGCGGCCACGCGAGCTGCGGCTGCGTGGCGACGAAGAGGAGGAAGAGGTGGCCGACGAGACCGAGGTGGATCCCGTCCGGACCGGCCGTCGCTCCGGCTCCGGTCTTCGCGCGCGCCCACGCGCTCCCCCCGAGGACGACGAGCGCGAAGGCGAGGACGACGAGGAGCGCCGGGACGAGGAGCGTCCCGACCGGGACCGACCGCCACCAGACCGCCAGGACGCCCCACGACAGGAGGACGCCGAGGATCGTCGCGACCGGATACCGGCCGGCCGCCCCCTCCGCGAACAGGCCGACGTTCAGGACGGCGAGGAGGAGCGCGAGGCCCCAGAGCGCCGAGGCCGCCACGGGGCCGGCCGCCAGGAAGAGGAGAAGCGCGAGCGCGGCGAAGAGGAGGACGATCGACAGCCCGCCGGGCTTCAGCTCCTTCCGGAAGCGACGAGCGAGGAGCGGAACGCCGAGGTATAAGAGCGAGAAGACGCCGTAGAGCGCGAGACCCGGGAGGAGCCGCTCCGGCGTCAGGTGCTTGGCCGACCAGACCGCCTGGGCGAGGAGCGCGAAGAACGCCCCGGCGAAGAAGACGCCCCCCTCCTCGCGGCGAATCGCGTACGCGGCGCAGAGGGCGAGGAGAACGAAGACCACGCCGAAGAGGAGCGCGGGCGCGGCCGCGCGCGGCTCCTCGGACGCGAGGACCGGCGCCAGCGAGAGGAGGAGCGGGGCGGCGTACGCGGCGCGGCGCCCCGGCGCGTCGAACGGGCGCCCGGCCTTCTCGGCCACGAGCGGGGCGGCGAGGAAGAAGACGACGAAGAGCGCGAGGACGGCGAGGATCGCCGGCCAGGCCCCCGGGTGATAGCTGCGGAACGCCCAGACGACGAAGACGAGGAGCGTCGCGAGCCCTCCGGCCAGGTGAAGCACCGAGGGGCCGCGCCAGATCGCGACCGCGAGGAGTCCCGCCGCGAGGAGGAAGAGGAACCCGAACAGGAGGCCGTACCGCGCCCCGTAGGCCGGCACCGCGGCGAGGAAGAGCGCGAAGAGGAGCGGCAGGAGCCCGGCGAGGCGTGCCGCCCCCTCGAAGAGCGGCGCCTTTCCCTCCGCTCCCTTTTCCTCGGGCCTTCCGAGCGCGAGGCCGGCGTAGAGGACGAGCGGGAAGACGAGGAAGACGCCGGCCGCGATGCCGAGCTTCCCCTCGGTCAGGAACTTCGCGACCCAGCCCCACTGGTAGACGGCGGTCAGGAGCGCGCAGAAAAGGGTGAGGACGGGCCACTTCTTCCGGTGCGCCACCCAGGCGAGCCCGGCGTTCAGGAGGAGGAGGTAGCCGAAGAGGCCGAACGGTCGGTCCTCGCCCGTCGAGAGAAGCGCCGGCGTCGCGAAGCCGCCGACGAGGCCGAGGAGCGCGATGAAGATCGAGTCCCGCCGGACCGACAGGAGGACAGCCGCCCCCGTCACGAGCGCCATCAGGCCGAACGTCGGAAGGGCCGGGACGAGCTTCCAGAGCGCGTGGGCGGCGAAGAACGTCGAGAAGAGGACGGCGATCGCCGCCCCGTCGAGCGCGTTGGCCGTGACCGGGTAGCGTCGTGCCGCCTTCAGCTCGCAGACGACGAGAAGGCCGATTCCCGTCAGGAGGCCGATCGCCATCCGGAGCGGCGGGGTCAGCCAGCCGTGGTCGATCGAGTAGCGGAGGAAGAGGACCGCCGCGACGACGAGCGCGACCGCGGCAACCCAGGAGAAGAGCTTGACGCCGACGAGGCTCTCCCAGTCGAACGGGGCCTTCGGGGGCGCCGCGGGAGCGGAAGCGGGCCGGGGAGGCGGAGGCGCGGTCCGCGGCGGCGCGGCAGCCGGGACCGTCGGCCCGGGGGCCGGGCCCGCCGCCTGGGGCGGAGCCGGCCGCGAGGCCGCTCCGGCCGGCGCGGCGGACGGCCGGGGGGGCACGGCGATGACGGGCGGAGCAGGAGGCCGAACGTCCGGCGCGGCGGGCGGCGCGGGGGGCGCCGCCGGGACGGGCGGCGCGGGAACCGGCGCCGCGACCGGCGCCGGGACGGGCGGGGGCGCCGCGAACGGGGGGGGCGGCGACGCGATCCGGTCGGTCGCCTCGAGCCGGACCGGAACCGGCGCGGGAGCCGCGGCAGCCGGCACCGGGGGCCGGGCCGCCCCTTCGCCCGCGGGGGGCGGCGCCTCCGCCACCCCTTCGCGCCTCGTCCCGAGCGCGGCGCGAAGAGCGCGGAGCTCCGTCTCGAGCGCGGCCCTCGACCGCTCGAGCGCCCCAAGACGCTCTTCGGCCTTCGTGAGCCGGCTCCGGCCGAGGAGCGAGACGACGAGCGAGACGATCGGCGCCAGGAGCACCGCCATCCCCAGGAAGAGGAGGAGAACCTCCGTCACGCGAGCCTCATCGCCGGCCCGTCGCTATTCCTCGGAGAGCCCTTCGTCGTCGACGTCGCCGCCGAAGAAGAACGAGTCGCCGCAGGGACGGCTGCAGTAGCTGCGCGAGCCGATCCGGTACCGGCAGTAGCTGCAGTAGCGCCGGCCGCAGACCGGACAGGTCTCCATCTCGGCCGGCTCGCAGATCCGCTCGCAACGGGAGCACTGGTCGGCGCGAACGCCTTCGTCTTCGTCGAGGAAGGGCATGACGACATCATAGACCCGGGATCTGCTACCATCCGCGGCTCTGCGGCCGGCTCGTGGCGATGTAGCTCAGTCGGTAGAGCGGGGGTCTCATAAGCCCTGTGTCGGCGGTTCGAGTCCGCCCATCGCCACCACCCCTCCCCGCCCGGCCCGCGTCGGCTACCCTCCCGGAGTGCAGAACCCTGCCCCGCCGGGCCGCTCCGAGCCCCTTCCGGACGCCTTCGCCCGCCACGTCGCCGCTTCGGGGGTCCTGGACGGCGCGACCGCGTTCGTCGCCGCCTGCTCGGGCGGGAGCGACTCCACCGCCCTCGCTCTCCTCCTCTCCGCCCTGGCTCGCCGTCGGGACGTTCCGATCGTCCTCTTCCACGTCGACCACCAGCTCCGGGGCGTCGAGGGGCACCGGGACGCGCGCGCCGCGGCCGACCTCGCGGCGTCGCTCGGCACGTCGTTCGTCTTCCGGAGCTTTCCGGTCCGCGACCTCCGGGAGGGGGGCGAGAGCCTCGAGTCGGCGGCACGGCGCCTCCGATACGAGTCCCTGGTCGCGCTCGGGCGGGACCTCGGTCCGGGGACGCTCCTCGCGACCGGCCACACGCTCGAGGACCAGGCGGAGACGGTCCTCCTGCATCTCGAGCGCCGCCTCGGCCGCACGCGGGGGGGCATCCGACCCCGCCGGACGGACGGCGTCGTCCGCCCCCTCCTCCCGTTCCGGCGCGGCGAGCTCCGGGAGTGGCTCCTCGCGGAAGGGGTCCCCTGGCGCGAGGACGCCTCGAACGCCGACGAGCGATTCGCCCGGAACCGCGTCCGGCATCGGGTCCTTCCGGAGATCGAGGCCCGGTGGCCGGGGGCCACGGCTCGGCTCGCGAGGGCCGCCGAGGTGCTCACCGAGCGGCTGGACGCCCTCGACGCCGCGATCGACGCCGCCCTCGCCGAGGCCGGGCTCCCGCTGGGCGGCCCGTGGCCGCGGCGCCTCCTCGATCGGCTCGGGCGGGAGGCGGCGGGCCGTCTCCTGGTTCGCGCGGCGGGAGGCGTGGGCCGCCCGCCCGGGCGCGCGCAGGTCGGCCGGGTCCTCGACCGGATCGCGGCCGGAGAGCCTGCGTTCCGGGAGTCGTTCGCCGGGCGCCGGATCACCGCCGACCGGTTGACCGTCCGCCTGACGCCCCCTGCTAGACTGGTACCATGAACCTCCTCTACGACGAGCGGTTCTCGCCCGCCGAGATCGCTCACCGGGTCCAGTCGGTCGGCCAGAGGATCTCGAGCGACTTCCCGGAGAGCCCGATCGTCCTGATCGCGATCCTCAAGGGTGCCGCCGTCTTCGCGGCGGACCTCGCACGGTCGCTCCCGCGGTCCGTCCGGCTCGAGTACATCGACGTGATCCGGGGGAACGAGGAGGAGATCGTCGATTTCCACTTCGTGACGCCGTTCAACGTCCGCGGGGCCGACATCATCATCCTGAAGGACGTGATCCGGAGCGGCATCATCGAGACCTACCTCGCCGACCAGCTCCGCGAGGAGGGCCCGACCTCGATCCGCTTCGCCGCGATCGTCGACCGCCCCCAGGAGCGGAAGAGCTCGCTGCTCGTCGACTACGTGCTGTTCCCGTCCGAGGACGGCGTCCTCGTCGGCTACGGCATGGAGTTCGCCGGCGAGGGGGGCAACTTCCCGTTCATCGCGAAGGTGAGGACGCCGGGCGACCCTCCCTTTGCGCTCGCCACCGGGCCGATCAAGGTCGTCCGGGGCTGAACTCGATGTCCCGCTGCGCTGACGCTCAGCGGGGGCGGCCCGGCGCCGTAGATTGCCGGGAAGGGTGACCGTTTGAGCACGACCGTCAAGAACGTCCTCCTCTGGCTGGTGATCCTCGTCGTCATCCTCCTCCTCTACAAGGCGGTGGACTACGGCCGGACCACCCCGCCCCTGAGCTTCACCGAGTTCATGGAGATGGTGACGAAGGGGGAGATCGACCGCGTCGTCATCCGCGGCGGCGAGGTGCGCGGGTACAAGAAGGGGGTCCCCGAGGGTCGCGAGCCGTCCTACCGCACGTACGCCCCGCCGTACGACGACCTCGTCCCCGACCTGCAGAAGGCGAACGTCAAGATCACGGCCGAGGAGCCGCGCGACGGCGGCCTCTTCATGATCCTCCTGCAGTGGGCCCCGATCCTGTTCCTGATCGGCCTCTGGGTCTTCATCATGCGGCAGATGCAGACGGGCGGGAACCGCGCGATGGCCTTCGGCAAGTCGAAGGCCAAGCTCCTGACCCCGAACCAGAAGAAGGTCACGTTCAAGGACGTCGCCGGCTGCGACGAGTCGAAGGACGAGCTCTCCGAGATCATCGAGTTCCTGAAGGACCCCGGGAAGTTCCAGAAGCTCGGGGGGAAGATCCCGAAAGGCGTCCTGATGATGGGCCCGCCCGGCACCGGCAAGACGCTCCTGGCGCGCGCGGTCGCCGGCGAGGCGAACGTCCCCTTCTTCTCGATCTCCGGCTCCGACTTCGTCGAGATGTTCGTCGGCGTCGGAGCGAGCCGCGTCCGCGACCTCTTCGAGCAGGGGAAGAAGAACGCCCCCTGCATCATCTTCATCGACGAGATCGACGCGGTCGGTCGCCACCGCGGCGCCGGCCTCGGCGGCGGGCACGACGAGCGCGAGCAGACGCTGAACGCCCTCCTCGTCGAGATGGACGGCTTCGAGGGGAACGACGGCGTCATCCTGATGGCCGCCACGAACCGCCCCGACGTGCTCGACCCGGCGCTCCTCCGCCCCGGCCGTTTCGACCGGCGGGTCGTCGTCGACCGCCCCGACGTGAAGGGGCGCGAGGGGATCCTGAAGGTCCACGTCAAGAACATCCCGATGTCCGACGACGTCGACCTCTCCGTCGTGGCGCGCGGCACGCCCGGCTTCGCCGGCGCCGACCTCGCGAACCTCGTGAACGAGGCGGCGCTCGCCGCGGCGCGCGCCGACAAGAAGAAGGTCGAGATGGACGACTTCAACTACGCCAAGGACAAGGTCCTGATGGGGGCGGAGCGGAAGTCGATGGTCATGTCCGACAAGGAGAAGCGGAACACGGCGTACCACGAGGGGGGCCACGCCCTCATCGCGGCGTTCGAGGAGCACGCCGACCCTCTCCACAAGGTGACGATCATCCCGCGAGGGCGCGCCCTCGGCGTCACGCAGCAGCTCCCGCTCGAGGACAAGTACTCCTACAACAAGGAGTACGTCGAGGCGCGCCTCGCCGTCATGATGGGCGGGCGCCTCGCCGAGGAGGTCTGCCTCGGCCAGATCACGACGGGCGCCTCGAACGACTTCGAGCAGGCGACGACGATGGCTCGGCGGATGGTCTGTGAATGGGGAATGAGCGACCTCGGGCCGATGACGTTCGGGCACGAGGAGGGCGAGGTCTTCCTCGGGCGCGACTTCGCGCGGCGCCCCGACTACTCGGAGGACACGGCCCGGAAGATCGACGCCGAGGTGAACCGGATCGTCACGAGCGCCTACCAGCGCGGCAAGCAGATCGTCATCGAGCACCGAGCCGCCCTCGACGCCATCGCCGCCGAGCTCCTGGAGAAGGAGTCGCTCGACGGCGAGGAGGTCTACTCCCTCATCGAGCGCGTGACGGGGAAGAACGTCCCGCACGCGCGGAAGGTCCACCACGAGGGAGGCTCCGCGGGCGAGGCGGCGTCGCACGAGGCCCCCTCCGGAAAGCCGTCGAGCCCTCCCGACCCGGCGCCCCCGGCCGTTCCCGTCCCGGCCTGACGGACCGCGCTCCGGGGGCGTCCCCGCCCGGGCCGTGGGTTCGCACCGGCCCGGGACACTACCTGCCATGAAACACATTTCTGAGCGGATCGCGCTCACCGCGCTCGCTGCGCTCCTCGTTCACGCTTCCGCGAAGGGACAGGAACTTCCCGTCCTGGCCGAGATCCCCGCGATCGGGCGGGTCTTCTCGGGGACCCTTTCCACGCAGGAGCTCTCTCGCGGCGGGCCACCGTTCCTCGTGATGCTCGGGCCGGACTCCGTGCAGGTTTGGCCTGTCGGCAGCGAGGTGGAACCGATCGCCTCGCCGGGACCCCGGCATCTCTTCGAGCCGGCGTGGGGCGACTTCGACGGCGACGGCGCCCTCGACCTCGCCGTCGCCGTCCCCACCGCGGGCGTGCTCGGAGAGGGGTCGCGGCAGATCGCGATCCTGAAGGGGGACGGCGAGGGGGAGTTCGTCGCGGGCGCGACGCTGAGCGTGGACGGCGGAGCCCCGAACGCCGCGACCGTCGCCGCTCTCGCCGCCGGCGACTTCGACGGCGACGGGAGGACCGACCTGAGCGTCCTCTCCTTTCAGGACTCGCGGGCACTCCTCCTCTTCTACCGCGGCCGGGGCGCGCTGGAGTTCGAGGTCCCCCGACCGACGGACATCAGTCCGAGCGCCGGCCGGTGGTTGACCCCGGGAGACATCGACGGCGACGGGCGAACGGACCTCGTCGTCTCCTCGAGGGATCTGATCGCGCCCGGGGTGTTCGGAACCACGTCGGTCTGGCGGAGCGCTGGCGACGGCACGTTCGCCGTTGGGCCGACCTTCCCGGGTCCGAGCGCGTTCCCCTCCATCCTCGCGGACCTCGACGCCGACGGACGACCCGATCTCGTCGACCTCAACCGCCTGGGATCGGGCGCGGAATGCTGCACCTATCGCCTGCAGGTCCACCGGAACCAGGGCGGCGGGAGCTTCGGCCCCTGGACGAGCGCGGACGTCGACTACGGGCGCCCGTTCGTCGCGGACACCGACGGGGACGGCCGGCTGGACCTCGTCGTTCCGCAGGAGAGGAGCTCGTCCGTCGCCGTCTTCCGGGGCGGTCCCGAAGCCTTCACGCGAAGCGAGATAGGGGTACCCTTGGCCGGCTTCGAGGTCGTGGGCGCCGACTGGAACGGCGACGACCGGGCCGACTTCGTCCTCGGGACGCACGAGGGCGTCATCGTGGCGGGAGAGGGCTCGTCGCGCGTCGACGTCCTCTCCGTTCCCGTCCTCCTCTCCACGGCGGGGCCGGGAGGCGGCGGCTTCGGGTCCGACCTCCTCCTGACGAACGCGGGGAGCACGCCAGCGCGGGTGTTTCTCCGGTACGTCGCCGCGAGCGGAGGAGGGACCGGGACCGTCGAGCAGGTGATCCCGCCTTCCGGCCAGATTCATGCCCCCTCGGCGATCGACTTCCTGCGGGAGGCCGGCCTGGCGATCTCGGGGGAAGGACCGCTCTTCGGGACGCTGCGCATCTCGACCTCGGGCGCCTCCTCGCCGAAGGCGCTCGCCGCGACGGTCCGCGTCACGACGCAGGCCGGCGCGGGGGTCTCGTTCGGCGGCGTCCGGCGGCTCGAGGCGCTCCGCGAGACGTCGTACGTGCCGTGGCTCGTCGAGACCGAACGGGACCGGAGCAACCTCGCCCTCGTGAACGCCGGAGGTCCCGACGACGGACCGGTCACGCTGCGGATCACGGTCGAGTCGGGAGACCCGGCCACGCCGGGACACGCCGTCCTTCCGGACCTCGTTCTCGAGCCCGGAGACTTCCGGCAGCTGAACCGCGTCCTCCGGGTCGCCGGGCTCGCGACCCGCGTCGGCTGGGCCCGGATCGAGCGGGTCGACGGGAGGGCCCCGTACCTGGCCTGGGGAGCGGTGAACGACAACGCGAGCGACGACGGGTCGTTCGTGCCGGCGACCTCCGAGAGTGACCGGGCCGAACTGAACATGTGGGTCGTACCGGTCGCCGTCCAGAGCGGCCGCTACGCGACGGAGCTGGTCGTGACGAACCCGGGCGAGCAGCCCGTTCAGGTCGACGTCACGCTGGCGGCGACGGGGACGACCCTCCGGGAGACGGTCGCGCCCCGGGCGACGCTCCACCTGCCGGACTTCTTCGCGGAGCTGCGGCGTCGCGGTCTGGCGGGCGCCCCGGAGGCCGGCGTCGCGATCGCCAGCCCGCTCTACGTCGGGCCCTACGGCGCGACGAAGGGAGTCCTCGCGGGCGTCCGTGTCTCGAGCGTGACCGCGGACGGCCGCTCGCACGGGCTCTTCGAGCCCGCCGTCCTCGAGCCGCACCACTCGACGTCCGTCATCGTGCCCGACCTCCGACAGGACGAGACGACCCGGACCAACCTCGCCATCGTGAACCTCCGCAGTCAGAGCGCGACCTTCCGCCTCGAGATCTTCGACGGCGTCACGGGACACCTGGCGGCTTCGCGCGACGAGATCCCTCTCGCGAGGAACGAGCTCCTGCAGATCGACGCGGTCCTTCGCGAGATGTGCCCCGGAGTCGAACGCGCGTGGGCACGGATCCGCGCGGGGGCCGACGGCAGCTTCCTCGCCTACGCCGTGATCAACGACGGCGCCGCGCCGGGCCGAGGCACGGACGACGGCTCCTTCGTCCTGGGCCTGCCGGAGTGACGCGAGGACCGGGACGCCTCGCGTCCGGCCGCCGCGCTCCGTCTTGCGCGGCGGCTGCTCCTCGGCGGCGCCCTCCGCCGCCCCGGGCCCGGCATTCGTGGGAGCGGGCGAGGTCCTAGACTCCCGGCCGGGACGCTCGACATGACGACCTTCCGCACCCTCCTCGGGAACCGGGAGCTTCGGTTCCCCTCGCCTGCCGGGGTCATGGCGATCCTGAACGTCACCCCCGACTCCTTCTCGGACGGCGGCCTCCACGCCTCGACGGACGCCGCCGTCGCCGCCGCGCTCCGCTTCGGGGCGGCCGGCGCCGCCCTCCTCGACGTCGGCGGCGAGTCGACCCGGCCGCGCGGGACCGCCTACGGCGGCGGCGCGGCCGAGGTCTCCGTCGAGGAGGAGCTCGCCCGCGTCCTCCCGGTCGTCGCCGGGATCCGGGCCGGCGACCCGGCGGTCCCGATCTCCATCGACACGCGGCGCACCGAGGTGGCGCGGAAAGCCCTCGACGCCGGCGCCGACGTCGTCAACCTCGTGGCCGGCCTCGATCCGCCGACGGACCTCCTCGAGCTCGTTGCCGAGAGGGACGCGGCCCTCGTCCTCGGCCACATGAGGGGCACCCCCGCGACGACGTTCGAGGTCTCGCGCTTCGGCCCCGACGTCGTGGCCGAGGTGGCGCACGACCTGGCCCGGGCGCGGCGACGCTGCCTCGTCGCCGGCATCCGCCCCGACCAGATCCTCCTCGATCCCGGCCTCGGCTTCGGGAAGACGGCCGAGCAGAACTTCGAGCTCCTCGCGCGGCTCGAGGAGATCGGCCCGGACGGTGCTCCGATCGTCCTCGGGGCCTCCCGGAAGGCGTTCCTCGGCTCCGTCTCGGGACGTCCCGCCGCCGAGAGGCTCCCGGAATCGCTCGCCGCGTGCGCCGTGGCGATCGAGAGGCTTCGCGACCGGAATCCCGTCCTGCTGCGCGTTCACGACGTCGACGAGACGCTCCGTTTCGTCCACGTCCTCGGCGCCGCCACCGCTGCGGGCCGTCGCTAGCCCGCTCCCGCCGCCGGTCCCGTAAACTCCGCGGGTCATGCGCGCGCTCTTCGGCACGGACGGGATCCGCGGAAGGGCCGGAGAGTATCCGCTCGACCCGGCCACCGTCTCCCGGGTCGGGGGGGCCCTCGCGTCCGTCCTCCGCGAGGCCGGCCGTCCCTCTCCCCTGACCGTCGTCCTCGGCTGCGACACCCGCGTCTCCTCGCCGGGGATCGTCGCGGCCCTATCGGGAGGGCTGATCGCCGCCGGTGCCGGCGTGAGGTTCGCGGGGGTCGTCCCGACTCCCGCGGTCGCCCACCTCGTCCGCGCCCTCGGCGCCGACGCGGGGATTTCCATCTCCGCGTCCCACAACCCCTGGCCGGACAACGGGATCAAGGTCTTCTCCTCGGAGGGGAGGAAGCTCCCCGACGCGCTCGAGGCCGAGATCGAGCGGCGCATCGCGACCTCCGCGCCGGCCGAGCCGATCCCGCCGGCCGAGGACTCCTCTCTCCCGGAGCTCTACGAGAACCACCTGGTCGAGACGCTCCCGAAACGGCTCGACGGGCTCAAGGTGGTCGTCGACTGCGCGAACGGGGCCGCGTTCCAGGTCGCCCCGGAGGCGTTCCGGCGCGCCGGGGCCGAGGTCGTCCCGCTCGCGGCCGCCCCGGACGGCCGGAACATCAACGAAGGGTGCGGCGCCCTCCATCCGGAGGCGATGGCGAACGCGGTCGTCCGCTCCGGCGCGCACCTCGGCCTCGCGCTCGACGGCGACGCCGACCGGGCGATCCTCGCCGACGGAGAGGGACGCCTGCTCGACGGCGACGACGTCCTCCTCCTCTGGGCGCTCGAGCTCGAGCGGGAGGGGAAGAAGCCGGGGTCGGTCGTCGGGACCGTCATGTCGAACTGGGGCCTCGAGGAGGCCCTCGCCGCGCGCGGTATCCGGCTCGTCCGGGCCGCCGTAGGGGACCGCTACGTCGTCGAAGAGATGGAACGGCACTCCGCTCTCCTGGGGGGAGAGCAGTCAGGACACCTGATTCGGGCCGACCTGACGACGACGGGAGACGGGACGCTGACCGGCCTCCACGTCGCCGCGGTCGTCGCGGCCAGCGGAATCCCCCTCGCCGCCGGCGCCCGCTTCACGCGCGCCCCCCAGGTCCTCCGCAACGTGAAGGTCCGGGAGAAGGTCCCGTTCGAGCGGGTCCCGGGTTTCCCGCACCTCGTCGCCGGGGCCGAGAGCCGGATCGCCGGATCGGGGCGGATCCTCGTCCGCTACTCCGGAACGGAGCTCCTCGCCCGGGTCATGGTGGAGGGGACGGAGCGCGGGACGGTCGAGTCGATCGCCGACGAGCTCGCGGGCGCGCTCCAGGGTGCTCTCGGAGCCTCGGACTGACCGCCGGGGAGAGAGAGACGTGATCCGGCACGAGCAGCGTCCCCGGCGAAAGCGGAGCCCCGAAGCGATCGAGGAGCCTGCCCCGACGCTCCTCGAACCGCCGGACGAGCCCGCGCCCGCCGAGCCCCTGGCCGAGCCGCCCGGGGCCGTCGAGGAGCGCGGCGAGGTCCGATCGCCCGTGCCTCTCCTCAACCGGGAGCTCTCCTGGCTCGACTTCAACCAGAGGGTCCTCGAGGAGGCGCGCGACGAGCGGTGGCCGCTGCTGGAGCGGCTGAAGTTCCTCTGCATCTCCGAGAGCAACCTCGACGAGTTTTTCATGATCCGGGTCTCGGGCCTCCGGGACCAGCTCTCCGCCGATCTCGCCGAACGTTCCGACGACGGCCTGACGGCGCGGGAGCAGCTCGCGCTCGTCCGGAAGGGCGTCCTCGCGATGGAGGCCGAGCAGACGGCCTGCCTCCACGAGGACCTCTTGCCCCGCCTCGCGGCGGCCGGGATCACGCTGCTCTCGTGGGGAGACCTCGAGGAGGAGCGGCGGGAGGCGGCGCGGGGTTACTTCCGCAGGAACGTCCTGCCGGTCCTGACGCCCCTCGCCGTCGACCCGGGGCATCCGTTCCCGTTCCTCTCGAACCTCTCGGTGAACCTCGCCATCGAGACCAGGAACCCCGAGAACGGCGAGGTGAAGTTCGCACGCGTCAAGATGCCTCCGGCGATCCCTCGCCTCCTTCCGCTCCGGACGGTCGTCGAGGGGAAGAAGAAGGTCAAGGCCGCGCGCGCGGAGTTCCTCCTCCTCGAGGACCTCGTCCAGGCGAACCTCGACGAGCTCTTCCCGGGCCTCGAGATCCTCGCCTCGTACCTCTTCCGGATCACGCGCGACGCCGACATCGAGATCCAGGAGGACGAGGCCTCCGACCTCCTCGCCACGATCGAGCAGGAGGTCCGGCGGCGGCGGTTCGGGGCCGTCGTCCGCGTCGAGGTGACGCCGCAGACGCCGAAGAAGATGCGCAAGCTCCTGATGCGGCAGCTCGAGGTGAGCGAGAGCGACATCTACGAGGTCTCCGGCATCCTCGGCGCCGCGGACCTGATGGCCCTCGTGAGGCTCGACCGGCGCGACCTGAAGGACGCCCCGTTCACCCCGGCTCTCCCCGCCGCGCTCGCGTCGACGGAGGGCTCCATCTTCCAGGCGATCCGCCAGGGGGACCTCCTCCTCCACCACCCCTACGACTCGTTCGGGCCGGTGGTGGAGCTGATCGAGGAGGCCGCCGACGACCCGAAGACGCTCGCCATCAAGATGACGCTCTACCGGACCAGCTCCGACTCCCCCGTCATCCCCGCCCTCGTCCGGGCGGCGGAGGCGGGCAAGCAGGTCGCCGTCCTGGTCGAGCTGAAGGCGCGCTTCGACGAGGAGAACAACATCGTCTGGGCCAAGGCCCTCGAGCGCGCGGGGATCCACGTCGTCTACGGCGTCGTCGGCCTGAAGACCCACGCGAAGATCGCCCTCGTCGTCCGGCGCGAGAAGGACGAGATCCGCCGCTACGTCCACCTCGGGACCGGCAACTACAACCCGGCGACGGCGAAGGTCTATACCGACCTCGGCCTGCTCACCTGCCGCCCCGAGTTCGGAGAGGACGCCACGCGCCTCTTCAACACCCTCACCGGCCTCGCGACGCGGACCTCCTACAACAGGATCGTCACCGCCCCGCGCGACCTCCACCGGGCCGTCCTGGAGTGGATCTCGCGCGAGACGGAGCACGCGCGCGCGGGGCGGCCCGCGCGGATCCGGGCGAAGCTGAACGCGCTCGTCGACACCGCGGTCATCGAGGCGCTCTACGAGGCCTCGCGGGCCGGAGTCCCGGTCGACCTGATCGTACGCGGCACCTGCTGCCTCGTCCCGGGCCTTCCGGGCGTCTCGGAGACGGTCCGTGTCCGGTCGATCGTCGGGAGGTTCCTCGAGCACAGCCGCTTCTTCCTCTTCGAGAACGGCGGCGACCCCGAGGTCTGGGCCTCGTCGGCGGACTGGATGCCCCGGAACTTCTTCCGGCGCGTCGAGACCGCGTTCCCGATCGTCGACCCCGAGCTCGGCCGGCAGCTCTCCGACGCTTTCGACGCGATGATGGCCGACAACGCGAGGGCACGCGCGCTTCGTTCCGACGGGACCTACGAGCGGCTCCGCCCCGGCCGCGGAGAGCCGGCCATCGACTCGCAGGCCTTCTTCCTCGACCAGGCGCGGCGCCGCGTCCTGAAAGCCGCAGAGCACTTCGTCAAGGGCGCCGCCGCCGACGGCTTCGACCGCGTCCCCGACCCGCGCGAGCGCGGCCCCGAAGACGAGGACCGCTGACCCGAGCGGGGACGGGTCCCCCGCTTACCGTTCGAGCTCGAAGCCCGCCGGCGGCGTGAGCACCGGCTCGGCGTTCAGGAGCGCCGTTTCGGTGATCGGGAGGAGCATCGCGTGCGTGTTCGACCCGAACTGCACGTGGACCTCGTAGTAGCCGTTCGCCGAAACGGCGATGAGCGTCCCGGGCTGCTTCTTCAGCTCCGCGCTGGGGCAGGTGATGTAGACCTTCGCCGGGATGTCCATTCGGCTCCTCCTCGCTCGTCGGGCTCGAGAAGATTCTAAGCGGTGGGCCCGTCGCCGTCGTCGTCGGCCTCGTCCTCGCCCTCGTCGCCCCCCGTCTCGCCGCGGTACTCCTTCAGCTTCCGCTGGAGCGTCCGGAGGCCGATCTCGAGCCGTTCGGCCGCCTTGCGCCGGTTCCCGCCGGAAGCCTGGAGAGCGGTGAGGATCGCCTCCTTCTCGATCTCGGCCATCGTCTTGCCGACGAGGATCGCCGAGTGCGCGATGGGAACGGTCCCCTCGGGGTGGGGCCCCTCTCCCTCCGAGTCTCCCTTCACGTCGGGCGGGAGGTCGCCGACGTCGATCCGCGGGCACGCAGCGCTGAAGACGGCCCATTCGATGGCGCTCTTCATCTCGCGGACGTTGCCGGGCCAGTCGTACGACATGAGCGCCGAGAGCGCCGCCGGCGTGAATCCCGTCACGGCCCTCTCGTGCTCCCTGGCGAACACCTCGCGGAACCGCTCGGCCAGGAGCGGAACGTCCTCGCGCCTCTCGCGGAGGGACGGCAGGTCGACGACGACCCCCTTCAGGCGGTAATAGAGGTCCTGTCGGAAGCGCCCCGCCTCGATCTCCTTCTTCAGGTCGCGGTTCGTCGCCGAGACGAGGCGGAAGTCGACCTCTTTCGAGTCGTTCCCGCCGACGGGCGTGACGCGCCGCTCCTCCAGGACGCGCAGGAACTTCACCTGCAGGTCGGGAGGCATCTCCGAGACCTCGTCGAGGAAGAGCGTCCCGCCGTGCGCCTGCTCGATCCGCCCCATCCGCTTCACGAGCGCGCCGGTGAAAGCCCCCTTCTCGTGCCCGAAGAGCTCCGACTCGATGATCTCCTTCGGGATCGCGCCGCAATTGAGCGCCACGAACGCTCGCGGCCGGCGCGGCGAGTTGTGGTGGAGGGCGTTCGCGACGAGCTCCTTGCCCGTCCCCGACTCTCCCGTGATCAGGACGTTCATCCGCGTCGGGGCGACCTTCCGGAGGACGTCGAAGACCCGCTCCATCGCCGCGGAGACGCCGATGATCGCCTCGAAGCCGTAGCGCTTGTCGAGACGCTCGCGGAGCTGCTTGATCTCGCCCGCCTGGCGCGCGCGCCCGAGAGCGGCCGAGGCGCGGAGGCGCAGGTCGTCGCGCGCGACCGGCTTGGCCACGTAGTCGACCGTGCCGAGGTCCTTGGCCTTCAGGAGCGTCTCGATGTCGCCGAAGGCGGTGACGAGCAGGACGGAGACGTCGGGCCGCGCCGCCGCGAGCTCCGTCGCGAGCTCGATGCCCGTCTTTCCCGGCATCTTCAGGTCGGTCACGACGAGGCCGACCGACGGATCGTCCATCGCGCGCGAGAGGGCCGAGTCGGCGTCGGGGAACTCCTCGACCCTCCGGCCGTCCGTCGTCAGCGTCAGGGCCATCGCCTTCCGGCTCCCGGCGTCGTCGTCGACGACGAGGACGAGCGGCTCGCGAGGCGGCGCCGCGCTCACCGCCCGCCCCCGATCGCCCGGTCCAGGTCGTCCTCCGACCAGACCGGCACGCCGAGCGCGCGGGCCTTCTCGAGCTTCGACCCGGCTTCGTCTCCGGCCACGACCGCGGCCGTCTTCCTCGAAACGCTTCCGCTCACTTTGCCTCCGGCTCTCTCGATCGCCGCCGTCGCCTCCTCCCGCGTCCGCCGCGGGAGCGTCCCCGTCAGGACGAAGGTCATGCCGGACAACGGCCCTCCGGGGGCAGGCGCCCCCTCCGGCTCGTTCATACGGACGCCGGCCTCTGCGAGTTTAGAGAGGAGGCGGACGTTCGCCGGGAGGGTGAACCAGTCCCGAACGGAGCGCGCCGTCTCCGGTCCGATCTCCGGGACGGCCGTCAGCTCCTCCTCGGTCGCCGCCGAGAGCGCCTCCATTGTTCCGAACCGCCGCGCCAGGACCTTGCCGGTCTTCTCCCCGACGTGGCGGATCCCGAGGCCGAAGAGGAGCCGGCCGAGCCCCGCCTCCTTCGACCGCTCGATCTCCCCGAGGACGTTCGCGGCCGACTTCCCACCCCAGCGCTCGAGCGCCGCCAGGTCCTCCGCGCGGAGCGCGTAGAGCCCCGCGACGTCGGCGATGAGACCGGCCGCGAGAAGCTGGTCGACCCGTTCGTCGCCGAGCCCTTCGACGTCCATCGCGCGGCGAGCGACGTAGTGGCGGATCGCCTCCTTGACCTGGGCGGGGCACGAGCCGCTGACGCACCGAACGGCGACCTCGCCCTCCTCGCGGACGACCGCCTCGCCGCACTCCGGACAGGCCGCGGGCATCTCGAACGACACGGCGCCTTCGGGGCGCTTCTCGAGGAGAACGCGCGTCACTTTCGGGATGACGTCCCCGGCTTTCTCGACGGCGACCGTGTCGCCGACGCGGACGTCCTTCCGGGAGAGGTCCTCGTAGTTGTGGAGCGTCGCGCGGCGAACGGTCGTCCCGGCGAGGAGGACCGGCTCGAACTCGGCGACGGGGGTCAGGACGCCGGTCCGGCCGACCTGGACGACGATTCGCGTCACGCGCGTCGACGCCTCCTCGGCCGGGAACTTGTAGGCGAGCGCCCAGCGCGGCGCCTTCGTCGTCGCGCCGAGACGCTGCTGGTCGGAGACGGGGCTCACCTTCAGGACCGCCCCGTCCGTCTCGAGGTCGAGGGCGTGCCGCTTCTCGCGCCACTCGGCGAGAAAGGCCTTCACCTCCCCGGCGCTCCGCGCGACGGCGCGGTGGGGGTTGACGGGGAGGCCGAGGCGGGCGAGCGCGTCGAGCGCCTCGACCTGCGTCGCCGGCCCCCCGTCTCCCTCCCACCGCGCGACGGAGTAGAGGTAGACCGAGAGGCGGCGGCGCGCCGTCTCGCGCGAGTCGAGGAGCCGGAGCGAGCCGGCCGCGGCGTTCCGCGGGTTCGCGAAGAGGGGCTCGCCCGCCTCCTCGCGCGCGGCGTTCAGCGCCCGAAAGGCCGCCTTGCCGAGGTAGACCTCGCCCCGCACCTCGAGGAGGCGGGGGGCCCCCTCGGGGAGCCGAAGCGGCAGGACGCGGATCGTCCTCACGTTCGGCGTCACGTCCTCGCCGGTCGTCCCGTCGCCACGCGTGGCGCCCCGAACGAGGACCCCGTCCTCGTAGACGAGCGAGATCGAGAGGCCGTCGATCTTCAGCTCGCAGACGACCTCCGGGAGGCGCCCGTCGAGCCGGTCGGTCACGCGCGTCAGCCAGGCGTCGAGCTCAGCCTCGGAGTAGGCGTTCTCGAGGGAGAGGAGCGGCACCTCGTGGCGGACGTTCGGAAGATCGTCGACGGGCGTCCCGCCGACGCGTCGTGTTGGCGAGTCGGGGGTGACGAGATCGGGCCAACGTTCCTCGATCGCGAGGAGCTCTCGCGCGAGGGCGTCGTACTCGGCGTCGCTCACCTCGGGGCGGGCGAGGGCGTAATAGAGGTGCTCGTGCCGGCGGAGCTCGGCGCGCAGGAACGCCGCGCGCTCCGTCGCCGCCGCAACGGTCTCGGGGAGCTTCAGCACGCCCCGGATTGTAGGGGCCGCCTCGGCGGGGTGACGGGCGATACTCCCGCGTCCGCCGGGCGGGCCGGCGGCGACGGACGGATGAAGCGGAAGCTCCTCCTCGCAGGCGGTATGGTCGCGCTCGGTCTCGGGCTCGCGGGCCTCCTGCTCCCCGTCCTCCCGACCACCCCGTTCCTGCTCCTGGCGGCCGCGCTCTTCGCCCGCAGCTCGCCCGAGCGGTACGAGCGCCTCCTCGGGCACGAGCGGCTCGGGCCCCACGTGCGCGACTGGGTCGAGCGGCGCGGCCTGCGCCGGAGCGTGAAGGTCCGGGCGATCCTCCTCCTCTGGGCGGCCTTGCTGCCGAGCTCCCTCTGGCTGGGGCACCGTCACCTTTCCGGCTTCCTCCTCCTCGCCGTCGGCGCCGCCGTGTCCGCCTATCTCCTCCGCCTCCCGACGCTCGAGGAGCCGCCCGCGGACGCGGCTCTTCCCAAGAGCGGCGACGCCACCTAGCATCGCGGCCGTGTCCTCGCCCAAAGCGTTCCTGGGGCTCGTCCTCCTCGTTGCCGGCCTGCCCGCCCGCGCCGGGGAGCGCGTCCCGCCCGTCGCCTCGTATCGCATCGAGGCGAGCTGGGACGAGGAGCGGAAGGTGCTCGCCGGGCGCGAGACGATCACGTTCGTCAACCGGACCACGCGCCCCTTCGACGACGTGGTCCTTCACCTCTACCTGAATGGCTTCCGCAATACCCGTTCGACGCTCTACCGGGCCCTGCCCCGGCCGACGGGCTCCGACGGGTTCGGCTACTGCGAGCTGAAGCGGATCGCCCCCTCCGGCGGCGAGGATCTGACGCGCCGGGTCACGTTCGCGTCGGGCGGTGCCGACAACCCGGACGACCGGACGCTCGTCCGTGTCCCGCTGACGCGCCCCGTGGCGCCCGGAGAGACGCTCGTCCTCGAGGTCGACTTCGAGTCCCGGCTCCCGCGGGGCCTCCTGCGGACGGGGTGGAAGGACGACTTCGTCTTCGCCGGACAGTGGTTCCCGAAGCTCGCGAAGGCGACGGAGGCGGGCTGGCGCGGGAGGCCCTTCCACCCCTTCACGGAGTTCTTCGCCGACTTCGGCGACTATGACGTGACGCTCCTCCTGCCGGCCGAGGTGAAGGGGCGCGTCGCCGCCACCGGCCGAGTCGTCGAAGAGTCCGACGCGGACGCGGGGCGCGTCCGCGTGAGGGCCCGCGCGGAAGACGTCCACGACTTCGCCTTCGCGTTCTCGCCCCGATTCGAGGTGAAGACGGAGAAAGTTGCGCCGAAGGGGCTCCCCGCGGTGGAGGTCCGGCTCTACCTCCAGCCCGACCACCGCCGCTCGCGCGAACGCTACCTGCGCGCCGCCCGGGAGGGCCTCGCGCACTACGGCAGCTGGCTCGGGCCGTATCCGTATCCCGTACTGACGATCGTCGACCCCCCGACCGGCTCGGGAACCGGGGCGATGGAGTACCCGACGCTCCTCACCGGCGGAACGACATGGCTCTCCCCGGCCGCCGGCGGAGAGCCGGGCGCCGTCGTCCTCCACGAGCTCGCGCACCAGTGGTTCCAGGGCGTCGTCGCGACCGACGAGGTGAGCGAGGCGCACCTCGACGAGGGGCTCGCGACCTGGGCCGCCGCCCGCGCCGTCACGCGGCTGCAGGGACCGCCGAGCCCGGTCGTCGAGGCGTTCGGGATCCCGATCGCCCTCCGCTCCCTCTCGCGAACGCTCCCCGAGGGGGAGGCGCAGGACGCTCTCGACCAGGCGGCCTTCTCGCGCTCCGACCCGACGCTCCGCGAGTCGTGGCGCGCCCTCGACGACGCGGCGGTCCGGACGAACGCCTACTCGCGGACGGCGCTCCTCCTCGAGTCCGTCGCCCGCACGATCGGCGATCAGCCGCTCCGGGCCGCCGTCGGCGAGTACGTCCGCCGGTTCGCGTTCCGGCATCCGACGACGACGGACTTCCTCGACGTCGTCGGGGAGGTGGCGGGAGCGGAGGCGCGCGCGCTCCTCGAGCGCGGATGGGCTTCGGCCGGTCCCGCCGACTACGCCGTCACGAAGGCCGAGACCGCCCGGATGCGCCCTCCGGCCGGCTTCCTCGGCGAGGGGCCGAGGAGGGCGTGGGCGGCGCCGACCCAGGGCAGGGGCGAGTGGGCGTCGACGGTCGTCGTCCAGCGTCTCGGCGAGGTGGCCTGGCCGGTCGTGGTGGAGCTCCGGTTCGAGGGGGGCCACGTCGTGAAGCGGACGTGGGACGGGAGAGGCGAGTGGATCCGCTATCGCGCCACCGGACCGAGGCTCCTGTCGGCCGTCGTCGACCCGGGCCGCGCCTGCCTCCTTGACGTCAACCGGCTGAACGACGGCCTCGCGACGGAGCGCGATCCGAGGGCGGCGCGGGCCTGGGGACACCGACTCCGCTTCCTCGCTCAGAACGTCCTCGAGCCCTTCGCGCTCGTCGCAGCCCTCCCGGGGGCCGCACGGTGAAGGGCGATGCGCTCCCCGTCCTCTGGGCGAGGGGACTCCTCTCGGCTGCACGGACCTGGAAGGCGCTCCTCCTGGCCCTCGCGCTGAACGCCGCGCTCGCGCTCGTCGTGACCGCGCCGCTCGCCTCGCGCCTCCACGACCTGCTCGACGAGCGGCCGACGGCCGCGCCGCTCGCGAACGGCCGGGACCTCGTCCTCGAAGCGCACCTCCTCCGTGCCGAGTCCGGGCTCCTCGGCGGGAGGGCGCGCCTCGAGGCGCTCGGGCGGGGGGAGCTCCTTCTCGAGGAGCTGCCGCTCCTCTCCGGACCCCTCGCGGGCCTTCTCACCGCGGGCCTGCTGCACGCCGCGCTCTCGGGCCTCCTCGCGGGCGGCTTCGCCGGCCGCTTCGCTTCGGAGAGGGACCGCGGCAGCCTCGCCGCGTTCCTCTCGGACGTGGTGAGGCTCGGCCTTCCGTCGCTCGTCCTCGGCCTCCTCGGCCTCGCCGGGATCCTCGGCGCGTTCTGGGTCTTCGTGGAGCTCCCGCGCGCCGCGACGCTCTCGCCCGACCTCCGCTGGGACCAGGAGAGGACCGGCCTCTCGCTCCTCCGGCTCGGCGCCTTCCTCCTCGCGGCCGGCGCGATCCGGGCCGTCGTCGCGCAGTCGCGCGCCGCGCTCGGCCTCTCGCGCTCCGTGAACCCTCTCGCCGCCCTGGGCGCGGGGCTCGGCTTCGTCCTCGGCCGCCCCGTGAAGGCGCTCCTCCTCGAGGTCGCCTTCGGCGCGACGGCGCTCCTCCCGCTCGCCCTCTGGCTCCTCTTCGCGCCGTCCCTGGGCGGCGGCGACCTCCGCCTCCTCGCGACCCTCGTCGCCGGGCAGCAGGTCGTCGTCCTCCTCCGGATCGCATCGCGAACGGCCCACCTCGGAGCCGCCTCCGCCTGGATGCGCGGGGCGCGCGAGGCCTCTCGCCCGGCGCCTGCGAAGATCGAGTCGTGATCCCGCTCCGCACGAAGACTCCCGGGTCCTGGGCGGAGAGGGCCGCGGCCCGCCTTCCCGAGCTCGTCGCCGACCACGCGGCGTGCGAGCTTCAGGCCGCCGTCTTCGCCCTCGCCCTCGTCGGGCGCTACCCCGGCGACCCGCTGCTCGTCGACCGCCTCTCGGCCCTCGCCGCGGAGGAGCTGCGCCACTTCCGGAAGGCGATGCGGGAGGCGCGGCGACTCGGCGCGAGAGTCGGCACGCGCCGCGCGAACGCCTACGTCTCGGTGCTGCGGGCCGCCGGACGCGCCGGGCGCGAGCCGGAGCAGGGGCTCGACCTCCTCCTCTGCGGCGCCCTCGTCGAGGCCCGGAGCCACGAGAGGTTCCTCGCGCTCGTGCCGCGGCTCGCCGCGGAGCCGCGCCTCGCGAAGCTCTACGTCGAGCTCGCGGCCGCCGAGGAGCGGCACGGGCCGGCGTACCTCGAGCTCGCCGAGCGACACGCCGGAAGGGAGGCGACGGCGGCCCGGCTCGAGGAGCTCCTCGACGTCGAGGCGCGCGCGATCGCGGGCGCGCCGACCTCGCCGGTCGCCGTCCACTCCGGGGCGTGATCGCCTTCGTCCGTCAGTCTCCGTCGCCGCCCGGCAGAGAGTGTCGGGCGATGACGAACTCCTCCACGGGTCTCCCGCCAACGAGATGCTCGTCCATGATCCTGTCGAGGACCGGCGGATCGCAGGCCCGGTACCAGATCCCCTCGGGGTAGATGACGGCGATCGGCCCCCTCTCGCAGACCCGAAGGCAGCCGACCCGGGTCCGTAGGACGCCTCCCCTCTCCGAGAGGCCCCGTCGCTTGAGGCCGTCCTTCAGGTGCGTCCACGCGGCCATCGCGCGTTCCGCGTCGGCGCACTTCGGGTTCTCGCGATCCGCGCAGAGGAAGACGTGCCGGCGGGCGACGTCGACGCCGGCCCTCTCGAGCTTGCGGGCGATGATCTCGGCCTCTCCGAGCGGCTTGCCGTCCATGGCGTCCTCCGTCGGGCGGGAAGTGTAGGCGAGCGCCCGAAGGGCGCGTCCCGGCGGCTTCCCGGTCGAGTCCCGCCCGCGCCCCGGTATAGACTTCCCGGACTCCCCGGAACGCCCGACCCAAGGAGATGGCGATGGGCCTCCTGAAGGACTTTCTCCGGATCGACGCCGACCGGCGCTCCGCCCTCGCGACGGTTCGCCAGGAAGCGCAGTCTCACCGGCTCCGCATCGAGGAGCTCGGCGCGGAGGCGCGGCGCAAACGGGACGAGATCGGAATGCTGGAGGAGGAGCTCCGTCGGCTCGCCGAGGACGTGGCCCGGACGGAGGAGCTCCTCCTCGACCTGGAGGCCCGCCGCGAGGCGCACGACCGGGACACACACGAGCGCAAGGTCGACGCGGTCCGGTCGGGGCTCGCGCACGACCGTGCCGACGGTTTCCGGATCGCGGAGGAGTTCCGTCAGCTCCGCGGCACGTTCGAAGGGGAGCGCACGCGCCTCCTCGCCGAGGCCGACACCGGCCGGATGATGGACAACTTCTTCCAGATCGAGGCGTTCCTGAAAGACACCGGGACGCCGATCCCCGACGCGGCCCGCAAGGCGCTGATGAAGGAGCGGCAGGACCTGATGGCGCGGATCGGCCCGCTCGTCGCGCCGCCTCCCGTGCCCGATGGGGTCTTCAAGGCGACCGTCGTCTACTCGACTCTCGAGGAGGGCGAGCCGACCGCCGTCGTCGCGGTCGGCCTCCCCGACGAAGCCGACGTCTCCGGGCCGCACGACCTCTCGGCCCTTCTCCTGTACGCGTCGTACGCGTCGGTCGTCGAGAAGATCGGCCCCGGAGTGCCGCGGCCGCGCCGGTCGGACGGCGTCGTCGTCTACGAGCAGCCGGCCGGCTCCCGCCCCGCCGACGAGGTCGCGCTCGACCTCTTCCTCGCCGTCGAGGACGGGCTGCGGAAGGGCGCCGCAGCGGCCGGCGTCCCGTGCGAGCTGACCGGAGTCTTCCTCGAGCCCGAGATCGCTTCGGCGGTCTTTCCCCGCGGCGACGCCCGCGGCATCTGACCGGAGGCTGCCATGACCGTGAAGTGGATCGGCGACGCCGCCCAGGAGCTCGGCCTCTCCCCTCTCGACGCCGTCGAGATCCTCGCGTCGCGCCAGGAGTACCCGATGAACGGGCTCCTGGACGAGGACCGGTTCAAGACCCTCCGGCTGATGCGCGGGAGCAAGCGGCTCGAGACGTCCGGCTCCCAGCCGATGCCGGTCCCCGACCGGCTCGCCTCCCCCTCGACGGTCCCGATCCCGACGCCTCCGCCGCAGGCGCACGCCGCTCCTCCCCCGGCGCCCGTCGTCACGGCTCCGCCGCCGGTCCCCGAGCCGTTCGCTCCGGCGCCGCCGCCCGTTCGGCCGCCGGTCGGCGAGCGGACCTCCGTGACGGCGCCGCTCCAGACCATCCCGGGACGCGAGGGGGAGAAGACGGTCATCCTCTCGCCGATCGAGCCGAAGGAGTGAGCCCGGCGCCGCCCGGCGGGCGGCGCCTCGCCGCCTTCACGACCGGGAGGCCGCCGACCTGGCCGCGACCGCGCGGCCTCCCGAAGCCGGGACCAGGAGCTCCCGCACCTGGCGTGCGAGCTCGAGACAGCAGGTGAGCCCGGGCGACTCGATGCCGACGAGGTTCACCCATCCCGGCAGCCCCCGCTCCGACTCCTCGGCGACGACGAAGTCGCGGAACGGCGCGCCGATCACCTCGAGGCGCGCGCGGATGCCGGACTGGTCGGGTGAGAGGTCGTCCGCGACGAGCGCGGGGAGGTAGCGGCGCGCCGCGGCGAGGAAGGCCCCGCGCCGCGATTCGTCGACCGCATAGTCCGCGCGGCGCTCCTCGAGCGGCTCGACGTCGGGTCCGAGCTTCAGCTCCCCGTCGAGGTCGACGGTCAGGTGGATGCCGAGGACGCTTCCGTAGCCGTGCGGCATCACCGGGTAGAGGAGGCGGCGCGCGAGATGGCGGCGGGAGGATCGGACGCGGAAGTAGCTCCCCTTCGTCCAGGTCTGGCGGTAGCCCGCGGCATCGACGTCGAGCCCGGGCATCGCGGCGACGACGTCGGCGTCGAGTCCGGCGGCGTTGACGACGCGCGGCGTCGAGAGGCGGACCTCCTCGCCCGACGGGTCGACGAAGACGAGCTCGTACCCGCCGCGCGCCGGCGCGGCCGCCTTCAGCACGTGGCGGAACGCGAAGAGCGCGCCGTTCTCCTCCGCGACCGCCCGGAACACGCGGAACAGGCCGTGGACGTCGAGGATCCCGGTCGAGGGCGAGAGGACGGCCGCCGTCGCGCGGACGTGAGGCTCCTCCTCGCGGAAGCGAGAGAGAGAAACCTCCTCGAGGAGAGCGCCGTTCTCCCTCCCCGCGGTGACGATCTGGGCGAGGCGCTCCTCCTCCCCGTCCTCGAGCGCGAGGAGCCACTTCCCCGTCCGCCGGAACGGGACGCCGTGCGCCTCGCAGAAGGCCGCGAGGTTCCGGTTCCCGGCGACGCAGAGCCGCGCCTTCCGCGACCCGGGCGGGTAGTAGAGCCCCGCGTGGAGGACCTGGCTGTTGCGGGAGCTCGTCTCGCGCCCCGGTCCCGGGTGGCGCTCGGCCACCACGACCGAGAGCCCCGCGCGAGAGAGCTCCGCCGCAGTGGCGAGACCGACCACCCCGGCGCCGACGACGACGACGTCCGCGTCCACCGCGCCGATCGTCTCACCCCTTCCGCGCCCCGTCCCGCGCGGAAGAGCATCGCGCGCCGGGATCGTGTAAAACGTCGCCGCCCCGCATGAGCCCGACCCCTCCGGACGCCCCCGGCGCCGTGACCGCCCGCCTCGCGGCGCGGGGCCTCGCCATCCTCACGCTCGTCAACCTCTTCAACTACCTCGACCGGTTCGTCGTCGCCTCGCTCGTCGAGAGCCTGCGGAATTCCGAGCTGCGGCTGACCGACACGCAGGCCGGCGCGCTGATGACCGGCTTCATCGTCGTCTACATGGTCGCCTCGCCGTTCTTCGGCGTCCTCGGCGACCGCGGCTCCCGCCCGCGCCTCCTCGCGCTCGGCGTCTTCGTCTGGAGCCTCGCCACGGCGGCCGCGGGTCTCGCTCGGAGCTTCGCGTCGCTCTTCGCGGCGCGGGCGGCCGTCGGCATCGGCGAGGCGGCCTACGGCACGATCGCCCCGAGCCTCCTCGCCGACTATTTCCCGAGGGAGAAGCGGGGGCGCGTCTACGCGATCTTCTTCTGCGCGATCCCGATCGGCTCCGCGCTCGGCTACGTCGTCGGCGGCCTCGCCGACACGCACCTCGGCTGGCGCGCCGCGTTCTACGTCGCCGGCCTCCCCGGGCTCCTCCTCGCCCTCCTCGCGCTGACGCTCCCCGACCCGCCACGTGGCGTGACGGACGCCGCCGAGGCGCCGCCCCCGGGGACGCCGAAGGACTCCGGCTGGTCCTCCTACCTCGCCCTCGCGAAGAACCGTCCCTTCCGGCTCGCCGTCCTCGGCTACGCCGCCTACACGTTCGGCCTCGGCGCGATGGCGTTCTGGATGCCCGCGTTCCTCGAGCGGGTGCGGGGCGTGCCGAAGGAGACGGCCACCATCCGGTTCGGCCTCGTCGTCGTCGTCACCGGCTTCGTCGGCACGTTCGCCGGAGGCTTCCTCGGCGACGCCCTCCTGAAGAGGACGAAGGAGGCCTACCTCTGGGTCTCCGGCGTCGCCACGCTCCTCGCCGTCCCGTTCGCCGTCGTCGCGCTCACGGCCGCGGCGCCGGGCGTCTACTTCCCGGCCCTCGTCGTCGCGCAGCTCCTCGTCTTCGCCTCCACGGGGCCGATCAACTCCGCGATCGTCAACGACGTCCTCCCGTGGCAGCGGGCGGCGGCGGTCGCGGCGTGCAACTTCACGATCCACGTCCTCGGCGACGTCCCGTCCCCTCCGCTCCTCGGCGCCGTCTCCGACGCGTCCACGCTCGCCAACGCCGTCCTCCTCGTCCCGGCCGCGTTCCTCGTGGGGGGCGCGATCTGGACCTGGGGCGCGCTCACGGGGCGGCGCGCGTGATCCGCACCCTCGCGACCGCCGTCTCGCGCCTCGTCCTGCGCGTCTTCTACCGGAACGTCGAGGCGGCCGGCCTCGACCGGGTCCCGGCCGCGGGGCCCACGATCCTCGTCCTGAACCACCCGAACGGCCTCATGGACCCGCTCCTCCTCCTCTGCCTCTCGCCCCGCCCCGTCTCGTTCCTCGCGAAGTCGCCGCTCTTCACGATGCCGTTCGTCTCCCTCTTCGTGAGGGCGTTCGACTCGATTCCCGTCTACAGGCCGCAGGACGCCGACGCCGACGTGCGGCGCAACCGCGAGACCTTCGCGAAGGCGCGCGAGATGCTGAAGCGGGGCGGGGTCCTCGCCCTCTTCCCCGAGGGGGTCTCGCACGACGAGCCGCGCCTGATGCCGCTCAAGTCGGGCGCGGCACGGATCGCCCTCGGCGCCGCGGCCGAGGGCGCCGTCACCGTCGTCCCCGCCGGCCTCACCTACGAGGCGCGCGACCTCTTCCGGAGCTCGGCCCTCCTCCACGTCGCCGAGCCCTTTACCGTCGAGCCGATCCCGCTCGACGAGAAGGGGGAGCCGCCGCGCACGGCCGTGAAGGCGCTGACCGAGCGGCTCCGCGAAGCGCTGGAGGGGGCGACGCTCCAGGCCGACGACGCGGCGACGCTCGAGCTCGCCGCGTTCGCCGAGTCGCTCCTGCCCGCCGGGGACGGCAGCCTCGAGGCGCGCGTCGCCGTCCGCCGGCTCCTCCTCGAGCGGGCCGCGCTCCTTCGCGACCGCGCGCCGGA
>Ga0116141_10000371_pt1 | contig 34602 bp, 24 predicted proteins | sample AD_UKC097_MetaG_FD_89744 | JGI IMG/M metagenome (GOLD analysis project Ga0116141, IMG submission 89744) | Active sludge microbial communities of municipal wastewater-treating anaerobic digesters from USA - AD_UKC097_MetaG | ecosystem: Engineered > Bioreactor > Anaerobic > Digestate | place: USA...
CATGTGTCATCCCTCGCCGGGTATAAACCATGGAATCTTAATCTCCTTACCTGTCTTTCAGATCAGAAAAGATTTTCCCAATCAAAAATATTGACCTGATAAGCTCATTAATTACTGACTTCTGACAATTTGTGCGGCAGGAAGACCATTGTTTAAATATGGGATTCATAAATTTGCTCAAGTCAGGATCCGGAGAAATAAATTGCGGATTTCTTTGCATTAATATTAAGAGTATTGATCTCCACAAATTGATTAACCACGGATTACACGGATTACACGGATAAAATCACGGATTTTTTTATTTGAAACAATCCGTGTATAACCCGTGTTCCGTGAACCTAGTGGTTAAACCAGAACCTTATATTTGCCACGGATTACACGGATTACACGGATAAAACCACGGATTTTATTATTTGAGACAATCCGTGTATAATCCGTGTCCCCGTGAATTCCGTGGTTAATTAACACAAAGCAGATATGCTTTTTCCCTGTTAGTCCTGATCTTTCCAACCCGGGATAAAGAAAAAGGCTGTCACCCGGCTAAGGGACAGCCTCCTTCATCAAAGCATGAATACCTTTTCAGGCCTGTTCCTCATGGAACAGAAATCCTAATAAAACTTATATCTTTTATCCTCTATGTTGGCAGCCTTGCGTAATGCTTCGTAAGCCTCATAGCTGCCGCGCATCTGATAAGTGGTCGTGAGCCTCTGCCTCAGCATATCAGCATCCTGATCTCCTGCCGGGGTTATACTGTTGACGGTAAGCATGAAAACACCGTTCTCACCCTTCACCGGACCAGATACAGTACCCTGCTCTGCTGCAGAAGCTGCTGCGATAAGAGCCGGCTCAACACCTGCCCCCGGAACGGAATAGGACCTGAAATTTATCTGGGTAGCTTCCTGAACGGAAAGACCCATAGCCGATGCTATATCCTCCAGGCTCTTTCCCGGCTGATAGTTCTTTTCAAATTCGGCTGCTATCACCTCGGCTTTCTTCTCCCTTGATACCTGAAAACGGATGTCATTCTCCACATCCTTCAGAGGAGCAATACCTTCCTCCTGGACCTTCGTGCAATATGCCACAACATATTTATCGCCTACCTCAAAAACAGCCTGCTGGTTGTTATCAAGAACTATCCTTCCTCTTTCAGTCTGGAAAAGAGAAATAATAAGGCTCCTTGGACTTTCAAGACCAGGAAGGGTCTTTTGCTGGGGAGTTATGTCGCTTGCAACTCGCTTCGTCAGACTCTGTGAGGCAACCGCCTCATTGAATTTTTCGTATGTGTTGTTCGTGCCGGCAAACTGACTTGCCTCACTGTATATCCTCTGATTCGTTATTGATCCGGGAATTATCTTCCTGTCGACAATTCCGACATGATACTTCTTCGAAGGCCTCGACTGATCAAGTATCTCAATAATATGGACACCGAAGGTTGTTTCAGCCTTGACAATGTCTCCTTTCTTCCCTCCGAAACATGCATCGTTGAACGGAGTAACCATCATCCCTTCTGAAAACCAGCCAAGGTCACCTCCGAGCTGGGCCGATCCCTGATCGTCGGAATTGGTTATCGCCAGTGTGCTGAAAGTTGTTCCGCTCTTCAGGAGCCTGATAAGACTGTCAGCTTCAGTTCTCGCCTGTTCGAGGGTCCTGGTCTGACCTGAAAGAAGGATGTGCCGTGCATGTACTGAATCGGGCCTGTTGGCCGCTTCAATGAGCTTTGCTATTTTAAGTGTTCCGTCTTCATTATAAGGGCCAAAGACTGACTTAAGGTCTTCTTTCTTTACAAAGTCCTTCAATGTGTCGGGAACCTGGTCGAGAGTAAGAAAAAAGCTGTTATGCCTCGTGTCGGCAGTAAGATTAATAAACTGAACAGGATCGGCTGCCTCGCTGAATTCAGCACTTGTCCTCTCTATCCATTCTTCAGCCTGGCGGATGTCATCGGCAGAAGGGACTATGTCAAAAGTAACATATTCAAGGTCCCTGAGAGCCGTCTTCCTGAATTCCTCCTTACGCCTTGAATAATATGATTCAAGATCTGACTGGGTTATCTTAACCGAAGAATCGGAAATGGATGCAAAGTTTTTCATAACATAGCTGAAGTCAACTGTTGCATTCGAGAGTTTGCTGTCGAATTCAGCCTGCTTTGATGTAACATATAGTCCCCTTGAAACAAGGGTGTTGTATTTGGAACTCATCCTGTCATCAACAATCTGGTCCTCAAAGAAGAGCCAGTATTTTTTTGCTGTTTCGTCTATCTCCGTCTGCTTGAGGAAATTCACAAGGAACGATTTGTTGAATGTGCCGGTCTGCTGATCTGTGAACAACTGCAGGACAACCGGGTGCGGATTATTGCCAAGAACAAGCTCGTCAACTTCTTCGGTGCTTACTCCGATACCAAGCTTGTTATACTGCTTGTCGAGAATGGTCTTCCTAATTATCTGCTGCCAGGTCTGCTCCCTTATCGATTCAGTCGTTGCCTCATCGAGAGAAGCGTTGCCTGATAATTTGTAAATCTCAACAAGACTTTGCACTTCCTGCTCAAAATCCTGGTAGGAAACCGTTTCATCTCCTATTTTTCCGATCTCATAATACTTTCTCGCCTTTGCCGATTGGTTGGCACCGTTGCCGAAGAAATCACTTACCACAAAAATGAACAACGAGAGACCTATAACAACTGCAACTAGAACCCCTGCTCTTTCCCTTAAAAATTGAAGTGCTGACATGAATGATCTTTTATAAGTTGAATATTGTATCGTTTTTAAATTCAGGCGACAAATATAACAAATTTCCGTTAAAACTAAGTTGAGTTTCTAATTTGTTTCTCACGATGTAATTATCAGAGAAACAATGCTATGATAAAAACTGCGATTTACATGATGCTTATATGACTGAAACCTGCAAATCTGACCCGGCAGAAACCATTCACGGAGAAATGTGATAATTCTCATATTATTTCGTGAATGACAATAATTCAATATCTTGTATACGGCAAATATACTGTAACCAGCCCGGAAACCTGTTGTCTTGCTGATATAGTCAGGATCCGGATCTTGTGTGTTAAACTATAAATCTCTGAATATGTCAAGGAATCTCCGTGGTTTGTCAGAACGCAAAGGACTAAGAGAGAGTCTTTTTGAGGAGATTGTGAGAGCGTATACCGGTGATGACGGGGATGATGAGCAAAGACTCGGAATCATCCGCGAGAAATATCTTACCGGGAGCTCTTCCATTCTCAGCGTCAGTTCGTTCTATGATTTCCTCCGAAAGGAACACAGGGAAAAGAAAGTCTACATCTGCGACGGCACTGCCTGCCTGACATCGGGAGGTAACGAAAGGCTCAGGAAAGAACTTCTCAGGAGCTATTCCGAAGATGAGATCGGAACAGTCACCTGTCTTGGGCATTGTCATTCAAACAATGCTTTTCTGCACGGTCACAGGACAATTGTCTGGGATGGAACGGAATTGTCGGGGCCTGAGATCGGGAAGGCAGCGGTGGCTGAAGTGAAAATAAACACGGGTACAAATGTCCCGAAACCAGCCCTTCTCAGTCCGACCGGAGACCCCGGTGAATATTACAGTGTCCTGAGATCGTTTTGCTCAGACATCCCAGGCGCAATAGGGCAGATCGAAAAATCGGGATTAAGGGGCCGGGGAGGGGCCGGCTTCTCTTTTGCAGCAAAGAAACATGCATCGCGCTCGGCTGCCGGGCACAGGAAATATATAATATGCAACGCTGATGAAGGCGACCCGGGAGCTTTTTCCGACAAGTGGCTTCTTGAAGAAAGGCCTCATTCAGTGCTATTCGGGATGATGGCTGCAGGAATGATAACAGGAGCCGATACCGGAATACTCTATATCAGAGGTGAATATCCCGAAGCGGTTATTGCGGTAAAAAAAGCAGTTCAGGAACTTGTTTCCGAAAAGATTAGCAGCAGGAACCTGTGGAAATGCGAAAAGGATTTCACATTCCATGTCGTGGAAGGCGCCGGTGCCTATATCTGCGGCGAGGAAACCTCGCTGATAAATTCACTCGAAGGCCTGAGGCCGGAAGTAAGAACGAGACCTCCCTATCCGGCAACATACGGACTGTTCGGTAAGCCAACCCTGCTTAGCAATGTTGAGACCTTCGCAAATATAAGATACATTCTTACTGAAGGCGGCGAGGCTTATGCAGCCCTGGGTACCGAAAGATCACCGGGAACAAAACTGGTGTCGCTCGACGGGGGATTCAACAGGCCTGGCCTCTATGAGGTGAGAATGGGAACTCCCCTGAGAGAGGTGTTTGAAGATATGGGAGGAGGGACAAAGTATCCCGTAAAAGCATATCAGATCGGAGGACCGCTGGGAGGAATAGTGCCTTCCACGATGGTTGAAAAGCTCACCCTCGATTTTGAGTCGTTTGCTTCAAACGGTTTTCTTCTCGGACACGCCGGCGTGGTATCTGTTCCTGAAGAATTCAGTATGCCGGAACTGTTGTTGCACCTGTTTGACTTCACCTCGAGAGAATCGTGCGGGAAATGCTTTCCATGCAGGATAGGAGCAAAGAGGGGAGAAGAACTCCTTGCAGGAGCTATCAGGGAAGGAAGAAAGATCGACAGGGAACTGTTCGACGACCTTCTCGACACCCTGCAGCTGGGATCCCTGTGTGCCCTGGGTGGGGGTCTTCCACTGCCTGTATGGAATGCAATGAAATATTTCCCCGGAGAAATGAGTAAAATCTTTAACTGACCCCGAGCTTATGGAAACGACAGCCTATATAGATAATATCCCCTATCAGATTGAAGAAGGAGAGACAATACTCGATTTTGTAAGGAGGAACAAGGGAAGGGAACTGGTCCCGACACTTTGCCAGGCCGATAATCTCATGAATTACGGATCATGCAGGGTATGTTCAGTGGAAGTCGCCCTGAAAAAGGACGGTCCTTCAAGGGTGATGGCCTCGTGTCATACCCCAGTTGCAAACGGATATTACATATATCCTTCAACCGAGAAAATAAAAAAGCTGAGGAAAAATATAATTGAACTTGTACTGAGCGACTACCCATCCGGCAGGATACACCCGGAGGCCGGAAAGCTTCCGACCGAATTCCAGAAGGTTATCGCTTCCATCGGGATACCTGTGGTAAGATACCCCGAAGACAGGCAGGTTACGAAGACCCATCCCGACAGGAGCCATCCCTATGTATGGTCGGATCTCGACGAGTGCATAAAATGCTACAGATGCGTAAGGGCCTGCGATGAGCTTCAGAGCGAGCATGTCCTTGGTGTTGCAGGGAGAGGATTCGAAAGCAGGATCATAAAGGGAGCTGATACTGATTTCATCTCTTCGGGATGCGTTTCATGCGGAGCCTGCGTGCAGACCTGCCCGACAAACGCAATATCAGACCGTTACGGTACAAAAACCGTGATCCCCGATAAAGTGGTGCGGACAACCTGTACCTATTGCGGAGTGGGATGCAATCTCGAGGTAAAGGTGGCGGACGGTGAAGTAAAAGGAATAGAGGCTCCGGTCGATGCTGCGGTGAACAGGGGCCACACATGCCTTAAGGGACGATTCGCCTTTGAATTCTACAAACATCCCGACAGGCTTACGAAACCTTTTGTCAAACGCAACGGCAGCTTTGAGGAGACAACATGGGATGAAGCATATGACCATATCGTCAGCCGGCTTTCAGATATCAGGGAGAAATACGGACCGGATGCAATAGCAGGGATCTCCTCCGCACGCTGCACAAATGAGGAGAATTATCTGATGCAGAAATTTATCAGGGTGGTTATCGGAACAAACAATATTGACGGCTGTTCAAGGGTATGCCATGCACCAACCGCAATGGGAATGCAATGGGCCTACGGCACCGGGGCAGCCACCAACTCAATTGACGACCTTTACCTGACAGGGTGTATCCTGCTTATCGGGGCAAATCCTACAGCTGCACATCCCGTAACGGGAGCAAGGATAAGGGCTGTCGCTCAATCGGGTACTCCGCTCATAGTAATGGATCCTCTCAAAATAGAACTTGCCCGTTTTGCAAAGTACCATCTTCAGAACCGTCCCGGGACAAACGTTGCCCTTCTTAACATGTTTGCACGCTATATACTTGACGACGGAAAGATTGACACCACCTTTATCAGGAACAGAACCGAAGGATGGGAAGCTTTTGAAGAATACCTCCGAAAGCTTGATATCGACGAGCTTGAAGCTATATGCGGAGTTGACCGTGAACTTGTAAGGGCTGCCGCAGTTGAATACTCCACTGCCCACGCCGCGATGGAGTTTCACGGACTTGGTGTTACGGAACACTGGCAGGGAACAAAGGCCATAACCCTTATCGCGAACATTGCAATGATGACAGGCAACATCGGAAAAGAGGGTGCCGGAGTAAATCCCCTGAGGGGACAGAATAATGTCCAGGGAGCAGCCGACATGGGCGTTCAGCCTCATCAGGGAGCCGGTTATCTGCCTGTCGAAGATCCGGAAATAAACAGGCTGTATTCCGAATTTTACGGGAAAAACGTTCCAGGTAAAACAGGATACAGGATCCCCGAAATGTTCAAAGCCTCTGAAAAAGGAGATCTCAAGGCAATGTGGGTAATAGGTGAAGATCTGCTTCAGACCGATCCGAATACCTGCCATGTAAGAAATGCCCTGCAAAGCCTCGAATTCCTTGTAGTACAGGAATTGTTCATGACAGACACGGCAAGGATAGCCGATGTAGTCCTTCCTGCTTCTTCATTCCTCGAAAAGGAGGGGACTTTTACAAACGGGGAGAGAAGGATACAAAGGGTTAACAGGGTCGTTGATCCGCTTCCTGGAACAAAACCCGACGGTCAGATCATAACAGAGATCATGAACCGTATGGGATGGAGACAGGAAGAATATCATCCTTCAACAGCCCTCCGGGAAATATCGCGCATTGTTCCATTCTTTAAGGGCGTCAGATGGGAAGAGCTCGGCATAAACGGAAAACAATGGCCGGTAAATGAAGACGGCAGCGAAACCCTTATCCTACATAAGGAATCCTTTAAGAGAGGAAAGGGCAGATTTCACGTATGGGATTTTGAGGAGACTGATGAACTTCAAACATACTCTGCCGAGTACCCCTATATACTTACTACCGGAAGGATACTGGAACACTACAACAGCGGGTCCATGACCCGCAGGACACCAAACGGTCAGCTGGTAACAGAAGATATTCTCTATATAAATCCGGGTGATGCAGGAAAGAAAGGGATCTCTGACGGTGATTTTGTAAGTATATATTCGTCGAGGGGCAGAACAGTCATGAAGTCCAGAATTTCGGATGTTGTAAAACCCGGTGTGGTCTATACAACATTCCATTTCCCGGAGGCATCGATAAATTACCTGACAAGCGGAATTGCTGACGAATTTACCTTAACTCCTGAATATAAGGTTGTTGCTGTAAATTTTGAAAAATCTCTCTTTGGACGCCTTTCTGATCCGGGTTGTGAGCCGTAGTAAAGCCCGGCTTTTGACAAACACAAAGAGTTATTTCAAGGGGGTGACTTTAAAAAAGCAGGAAAATTTGATGCAAATATCTTCATAAAAGGGGGTGTTAATATAAATAAATGTAGTTTTTATAAAAAATACCTCCAAAAAACAATGGTAGTTTAGAAAATAATATATTTTTGCCATATAAAAATTATGATATATGGCAGAACTAAGATTTAGTGCATTGAAGGAAGTTTTCGGGAGAGTCCCAGTCGAAACGACACCTCCTGCAAACAACATTTCCAAATTCTATGGAGTTGATGTTTTCAACCTCCACAAGATGGAACATTACTTGTCGACCGAGGCCTTCAGGGTGATCAGGCGTGCAATCAATGAAGGCAAATCACTTACATTGAAGGAAGCTGATCAGGTTGCTATAGGACTTAAGGCATGGGCGCTTGAAAGAGGCGTTACCCATTATACTCACTGGTTTCATCCTCTTACCGACGGAACAGCAGAGAAGCATGACGGGTTCATTGACTTTGGCGACAATGGTCATCTTGTGGAAAATTTCTCAGGAGAGGTGCTGGTTCAGTCGGAACCCGACGCCTCAAGCTTTCCAAGCGGAGGAATAAGGAATACTTTCGAGGCACGGGGATACACTGCCTGGGATGTTTCTTCCCCGATGTTCATTGTGGGCAGCACTCTTTGTATACCCACAATTTTTGTCTCATACACAGGTGAAGCCCTCGATTACAAGGCTCCCCTGCTTAAGTCCCTTTCAGAGATCGACAAGGCGGCTGTAGAAGTCTGCCAGTATTTCGACAAGGATGTAACAAAAGTCACGCCCACACTCGGGATCGAGCAGGAATATTTCCTTGTAGATGAAGCTCTGTATTATGCCCGTCCCGATCTTGAACTTGCCGACAGGACCTTAATGGGACACACCGCATCGAAAGATCAGCAGCTTGCCGATCACTACTTCGGATCAATACCCCGCAGGGTCACCTGCTTTATGAAGGATTTTGAATGTGAAGCTCATAAGCTGGGCATTCCGGTTAAAACACGTCATAACGAAGTTGCTCCCAACCAGTTTGAGTGCGCTCCTATTTTTGAGGAAGTGAACCTGGCAATCGATCACAACCAGCTTCTGATGGATGTCATGAAAAGAGTGGCAAGGAAACATAAATTCCGTGTTCTCTTCCATGAAAAGCCCTATGCAGGAATCAATGGTTCGGGGAAACATAATAACTGGTCGCTTTCGACTAATACCGGAGTCAATCTTCTTTCGCCGGGGAAAAATCCGAGAACCAACCTGCAGTTCCTTACTTTCCTGGTTGCAGTACTTAAGGCAGTCTACGAAAGCAATGAGCTTATCAGGGCATCGGTTATGAATGAAACCAATTCATGGAGGCTTGGAGGCCATGAGGCTCCTCCTGCAATAATATCGGTTTTCCTGGGCTCCTATCTCAGCAAAATGCTGGACGAGGTGTCAAAAAAGGTTTCCGACAACAAAATGAGCCCTGAACAGAAAACAGAGCTCAAGCTCGGAATAGGAAAGATACCCGAGATCCTCCTCGACAACACCGACAGAAACCGCACTTCTCCCTTTGCATTTACAGGTAACAAATTCGAATTCAGAGCTGTAGGTTCATCGGCAAACTGCAGTGCCGCAATGATTGCACTTAATTCAGCGGTGGCATTTCAGCTGAGAAAATTCAAGAAAGCGGTCGACCAGCTTATTAATAAGGGAAGAGGAAAGGATGAAGCCATATTCCAGGTACTGAAGAAATCCATATTGGAATCAGAGGATGTTCGTTTCGAAGGCGATAACTATTCCGACGAATGGATGAAGGAAGCCAAGAAAAGAGGTTTATGTGTGATTGAGAGCGTGCCGGAATCAATAAGCAGATATCTTACTCCCAAATCGAAGGAGGTACTGGTCGGGGGAGGCGTTTTCACCGAGAAGGAGCTGATAAGCCGTGTAGAAGTTGAGTACGACAAGTTTACAAAGAAGGTCCAGATTGAATCGAGGGTTCTGGCCGACCTTGCCATAAACCACATAGTTCCGACAGGAATAAAATATATGTCATCGCTGATTGAAAACGTCAAGGGTCTTAAGGAAATATTCCCTGAGGATGAATACCTGAAACTTTCCGAGCCCGGACGGGAGGCCGTACACATAATATCCGACCATATCCTGAGTATCAAAAAACAGGTTTTTGATATGGTTGAGGAGCGCAAGAAAGCCAATATTATTGAGGACTCCTATAAGAAAGCGCTTGCCTATGAGAAACAGGTAAAGCCTTATCTCGACAGTATCAGGTATCACATCGACAAGCTTGAACTGATCGTTGATGACGAGATCTGGCCGCTTCCGAAATACAGGGAACTTCTGTTCACAAGATAAGTTAAGGTTGGGTGATTTATATCCATGGTTTGTAAAGGGCATCATTTTTGATGCCCTTTTTTAATTATGACACGGCTGTGTCGTCAGATGATATGGCATTCCCTTAATTTGATTACTTTTATGGTCGAAATTATAAGAAAATTATGAAACGGTTAATACTGCTTATAATCATATTGTCCGCAGTCTCACTCATCGATCTGCCGGCACAGAGGCGAAAGGCAGAAAGAGCCTATGCATCATTCAAGGCCGGAGAGTACTATGAGGCGATCGATCTTTTCAAGGACGCTTATTCAAAGGCAAAGAGATCAGATCGTGAAACAAGAGCCGAACTTGGTTACATGATAGCAGAAGCATACAGGCTTACGAATGATCCGCGTAACGCTGAGACCTGGTACAGGCTTGCCGTGAGGTCATCAGTTTCAAGGCCCGAAGCCCAGTTCTGGCTTGCCTCCTCTCTTAAGAAGAACGGAAGGTACCCCCAGGCGGTGGAAGAATTCAGAAAATACAAACAGATCGCTCCCTCAGATCCAAAAGCTGATCAGGAATTACGGGCATGCGAGCTGGCTCTTGAATGGCAGAAGAATCCCGAAGCCTACAGGGTTGAGGAGTTGAAAGACCTGAACTCGGGAGACTCCGATTTCAGCCCTGCTTATGGACGCGACGATTTCGGGGTTATTTTCTTTACCTCATCACGCGACGATGCCGCAGGTAACAAGACCCACGGAGCAACAGGACAGGGTTTTACCGATATTTTTGAAAGCCGTCTTGACAAGAAATCAAAGTGGAGCACTCCTGTCCCTGTCGCTGAACTGAACAGCGACTCGGAGGAGGGAACCCCAAGCTTCTCGTCCGACTTCAATGAGGTTTATTTTACAAGATGCGAAGCCGGCAAACGTGAAATGAAAGGTTGTGTGATCATGGTATCCAAACGGTCGGGCGACAGCTGGAGCAATCCAGAGAGTCTGGAAATACTCCCCGATACCATGGTTACCGCACATCCTTCCCTGTCGGCCGACGGTCTTACTCTGTATTTCGTTTCAGATATGCCAGGAGGATACGGACTCAAGGATATCTATAAGGTGACAAGGATCGATGAAAGCGATTCGTGGTCGGAACCTGAGAATCTCGGACCGGATATCAATACCGGAGGTAATGAGCTGTTTCCTTTTTCGAGAGATGACGGGAGCCTTTATTTTGCTTCTGACGGTCATATTGGAATGGGAGGACTGGATATTTTCAGAGCTGTTTTGCAGCCCGACGGGTCATGGAACATCAGAAACATGCAATCGCCTGTAAACAGTTTTGCGGACGACTTTGGAATCACTTTCGAGAAGGGAAACGAGAAAGGTATATTCACTTCCACACGAAAGGGAAGGGGCAATGACGACCTTTATACCTTTGAACTGCCCCCGCTCCGCTTCGCGGTGACCGGACTTGTTAAGGACGAGAAGACAGGAGCCCCGATACAGGGCTCAGTGGTTCAGCTTATTGCAAGCGACGGATCAAACCTTCAGGCCGAGACCGGAACAGGAGGGGATTTCAGATTTAACCTTAAACAGGATGTCGACTATATCTTCCTCGCCTCAAAACAGGGCTACCTGAACGGAAAAGAGAAAGAGACGACAAAAGGGCAGGAAAAGAGCCGCGATTACATGGTCACCATCCTCCTGACGGCAACGGATAAACCAATAGAACTGCCAAATATATTCTATGACTTCGGGAAATGGGATCTGCGTCCCGAATCGATGGTTTCGCTCGACAAACTTGTTGAGACACTCAACGATAACCCCAATGTGACAATTGAGCTGATGTCGCATACCGACTCACGCGATACCGAGGAATACAACCTCGACCTTTCGCAGAAAAGAGCTCAGTCGGTTGTTGAATACCTTATCGCCAAAGGCATTGAGGCTGAGCGCCTTTCGCCAAAAGGTTACGGCGAATCAACGCCAAAGGTGGTTGATGCGATTACGGAAAGTCAGAACCCGTTCCTTAAACAGGGAACAACCCTTAGCGAGCAGTTCATCAATACCCTTGCTACCGAGGAACAGAAGGAGGTGGCCCATCAGATAAACAGGAGAACTGAATTCCGTGTTCTGAGAACAGACTATATTTCAACAAGGAAATAGCCTAATGGTAAGAGGTTATTTGCCCCGGGGACAAAGCAGGTATCTGAAAAACATCTCATCCCAAGGGCATTTCCTTTTTCTTATATTTGCGAAAAAAGATCCGGATGCCGGTAGAGTCGAGATACAGTAAGAGAGGCGTGTCAGCTTCAAAGGAAGATGTTCACAATGCTATAAGGAATATCGACAGGGGGCTTTTCCCGAAAGCTTTCTGTAAGATAGTACCTGATATTCTGGGAGGCGACGATAATTACTGCAACATAATGCATGCCGACGGTGCGGGAACTAAATCGTCGCTGGCATACATGTACTGGAAAGAAACGGGCGATTTGTCTGTGTGGAAAGGGATAGCCAAAGATGCCATTGTGATGAATACCGACGACCTGCTGTGCGTGGGTGCCTGCGAAAACATTCTGCTTTCATCAACTATAGGCAGAAACAAAAACCTTATTCCGGGGGAAGTGGTGTCCGCTATAATCAACGGTACCGAGGAGATCCTTGAAGAGCTCCGGTCGATGGGTGTAGGAATCTGGTCAACAGGAGGAGAGACTGCTGATATTGGCGACCTCGTGAGGACAATAGTCGTTGACTCGACAGTAGTCGCAAGGATGAGACGGGATAAGGTGATATCGAATCACAATATCCGTCATGGAGATGTTATTGTCGGCCTTGCTTCCTTTGGTCAGACCACCTATGAAAAAGAGTATAACGGAGGAATGGGCAGTAACGGACTTACTTCAGCACGGCACGATGTTTTTGCCTCTTATCTTGCCGGTAAGTATCCGGAGAGCTTCGACAACTCTATCCCAGGAGATCTCGTATACAGCGGAAGCATGAGACTTACCAGCCCGGTTGAAGGGACAGGTACCGATGCCGGCCGGCTGATTCTTTCGCCGACACGCACCTATGCACCTGTAGTAGTGGCGATTCTTAAGGAAATGAGGGAGAAGGTACACGGAATGGTCCATTGTTCAGGCGGGGGTCAGACCAAGATAATGCACTTTGCCGGACGCCTTCACGTTGTGAAGAATAACATGTTTCCCGTGCCACCTCTTTTCAGGCTTATAAGGGAGCAATCAAACACTCCGTGGAAGGAAATGTACAAGGTATTCAATATGGGGCACCGCTTCGAGATCTATACCGACGAAAAAAGTGCCGCGGAAATGATTTCCACAGCGGCCGGATTCAACCTTGATGCAAGAATAATCGGCTATTGTACGGGGTCAGAAACAAACAGACTGACAATAACCTCAGAGCACGGGACATTCGAATATTAGTATCTGTCTTGCTTAAGAAAGCAATTCAGTTTTTTATTATCTTTGCACCCGAAAATTTCATGACCATATGTCAAACAATCTTATCCTTGATAAACTTGAAGGAGTAAAATCAAGATTTATTGAGGTCGGAGAGCTTCTTACAAGACAGGATGTACTGTCCGACATGGAGCGCTATATCAAACTCAACAAGGAATACAAAGATCTTCAACCTATAATTGAGGCTTACGAAAAGTACAGGCTTACCCTGGCGAACCTTGCCAGTGCAAAGGAACTCCTGGCAACCGAGAAGGATGAGGAGATGAGGGAAATGGCCAAGGCTGAGCTCGATCAGCTTTCTTCGGTTCTTCCCGATATGGAGGAGGAGATTAAGCTTCTGCTGATCCCTGCCGACCCGCAGGATGAAAAGGATGCCGTTCTTGAGATACGGGCCGGAACCGGAGGTGATGAGGCAAGTATATTTGCCGGAGACCTTTACAGGATGTATACGAAATTCTTTGAGCAGCAGGGGTGGAAGCACGAGATCAACAGCTTTTCAGAAGGAACGGCAGGAGGCTTTAAGGAGATAGTGATAAGCGTTTCGGGAGACGGTGTCTACGGGATACTTAAATACGAATCGGGAGTTCACAGGGTACAGCGCGTACCCCAGACAGAGACCCAGGGCAGGATACACACATCCGCGGCCTCGGTTGTCGTTCTTCCCGAGGCTGATGAATTTGACGTCGAGATCAGGAACGAAGATATCCGCAAGACACTTACTGTTCCTCGGGCCCCGGAGGCCAGTCGGTTAACACTACTTACTCGGCAATACGCCTGACTCATATACCGACCGGAATTGTTGTTACATGCCAGGATGAAAAATCACAGCTCAAGAACTACGACAAGGCACTCAAGGAACTGAGAACAAGGCTCTATAACCTGGAATACCAGAAGTATCTTGATGAGGTGTCGCATAAGAGAAAGACGATGGTTTCGACAGGCGACCGGTCGGCAAAGATCAGGACCTACAACTATCCCCAGGGAAGAATGACCGATCACAGAATAAACCTCACAATGTATAACCTTCCCTCGATACTCGACGGAAATATCCTTGAGATTATCGAGAAACTGCAGATGGCTGAGAATGCTGAACGTCTTAAGGAGAGCAACATATAAACCCGGTTAATATGGACCAGCTTCAACTATTAGAGAAAATCAGGGAGAAAAAATCATTTCTCTGTATCGGCCTTGACACTGAACCTGAAAAGATACCGGCTTTCCTGCTGAAGGAGAAGGATCCGGTGTTCGAGTTCAACAGGAGGATCATTGACGCAACTCACAGCTATTGCATTGCATACAAGCCGAATGTGGCGTTCTATGAATGCAACGGTCCGGAGGGATGGAAATCCCTTAAAGCCACTCTCGACTATATCCGCGGCAACTACCCGGGGATGATGGTTATCGCCGACGCCAAAAGAGGCGACATCGGAAATACCTCAAAAATGTATGCCAGAACCTTTTTCGGTCACATGGACTTCGATGCAGTTACCGTTGCACCTTATATGGGCGAGGACTCGGTGAAGCCTTTTCTGGAATACGGAGATAAATGGGTGATCATCCTGGCACTGACCTCAAACAGGGGAGCCGACGACTTCCAGTATCATACCGACGGAGGTGTCAGATTGTTTGAAAGAGTCTTAAAGGTATCATCATCATGGGGATCAACAGGCAATATAATGTATGTCGTCGGAGCTACAAGGGCTGCTATGCTTGAGGACGTGAGGAAGATTGTCCCCGGCCATTTCCTTCTGATCCCGGGAGTGGGTGCCCAGGGCGGAAGCCTGAAGGAAGTAGCTTCCTTTGGGATGAATGACAGCTGCGGCCTTCTTGTAAACTCGTCGAGGGCTATAATCTTTGCCGACAATACAGAGAAATTCGCTGCCACAGCCGGAGAAAAAGCTCAGGAAATGCAGGCTGAAATGGCAGTCCTTCTCAAAGAAAAAGCTATCCTTTAAATTATATCCCGGCAGGGAGAATGGTTTTGTTCCATCCGGCAGCCGGGTGTAATCTTTTTTTCTCTTCTCTTTCTTATTTTCAGGCACATTTCCTAACTTTATTGTCTCGCTGTTTAATTAATACGTGCTGCCATGAAAGAGGAGTTTCTTCACTATTTATGGAAATATGGTCTCTATGACCATGAATCACTTTATGACAATGAAGGCCAGAAGATAACTGTTCTGCATCCCGGAGAATACAACCGTGATTCGGGTCCTGATTTTTTTAACGCAAGGATCCTAATAGGTCCTACCGAATGGGCAGGAAATGTTGAAATACATAACAAGGCCTCACATTTTTACAGCCACGGGCATCACCGCGACCATGCTTTCGACAACGTGATACTACATGTTGTTGCTGAGAACGACCGCAGTGTAATTAATTCAAAGGGAGAGGAGATACTATCGGTTGAGCTGGCTTATTCACCTTCTTTCTACGAGAAGTACTGTGAACTGATTAACAATCCTTTTACAATTGCCTGCCAGAAAGAGCTGGGCCGCATCGACAGTTTCCTCGTACGGCACTGGCTGCAGTCGGTGCTTATTGAAAGGATGAAAGAGAAAAGTGAAACTATTTCAGCCATATACCGGGAGACCGGAAATGACTGGGATGAAACATTCTACAGAGTCCTGTCAAGATATTTCGGCTTCAGGGTAAACACGGAACCTTTTGAGATGCTTGCATCAGCGATCCCCTTCAGGATTATAAGGAAACATGCAGATAACCGCAAACAGATCGAGGCACTCCTTTTCGGAACAGCGGGCATGCTTGAAGAGGGATTGTTCAGAGAGGCTCTGAGCGACAGTTATTACATCGACCTTGTTAAGGAATACAGGGTGCTGGCCTCAAAGTATTCGCTTTATCCCCTTCATGGATGCCTGTGGAAATTCTCACGTCTCCGTCCGGTTAATTTTCCAACGGTCAGGATCTCACAGCTTGCCGCCCTTCTGGGTACAGCAGGAGGGCTCTTTTCCAGGATTATTGAGTCTGACGATACGGCGGAGATAAGGGATCTTCTCGGCGCTTCGGCCTCAAAATACTGGGACGACCATTATGTATTCGGAAAAAAGAGCAGGATAATGAAAAAAAACACTGGAGATCAGGCAACAGACATTCTGATGCTAAATGCTGTCATTCCGGTTATTTTCTGCTACGGACAATTACATGGAAAAAAAGAATTATGTGAAAGAGCAGTGTCTTTTTCTGAGGAGATTGGTCCGGAGGAGAATATTGTTCTAAGGGAATGGAAGGAAGCAGGAATAGAGTGCGAATCAGCTTTTTTCACCCAGGCTTTGCTTCAACTTACAGAGAATTACTGCAGAAAGCGGAGGTGCCTCGAATGCTCTGTCGGCTGCCGGATTATCAGACAGGGGGGCAGGCTCCTGAACCCCGATGAACTTTTACTTGAGCCTGTTGTTCCTTCTTAATAACTACACATATTTGTTGATAACTTGATAAAATTTTTCTTAACCCCACGCAACGTTTAGTGCTAACTTTACGTCATTATTAAAAAGGGACACAATAAATTATATCCCTGCTGCGTTGCCATTTAAAGAAATATTTTCTGAAGATTCAAAAAAAGTAGTCAATTGTTTGATAGTTTACATAAAAAAGCCTTATTTTTGCGTTCCAAAATTGGAGACTCAATTTATTTATGGATAAACAACATATTAATTAAAGACATGTATTTGACTACCGAGAAGAAGCAGGAGTTTTTCAAGACGTTTGGAACATCAGAGATAGATACTGGCACAGCAGAAGGACAGATAGCATTGTTTTCATACAGAATATCGCATCTTACCGAACATCTGAAAAAGAATAAAAAAGACTTCAGTACCCAGCGCGCCCTTATAAAGCTTGTGGGAAGGAGGAGGAGACTCCTGGATTATCTGAAGGTAAAGGATATAGAACGCTACCGCGAAATCGTCAAAGCACTGAAATTACGTAAGTAAGGAAAAAAGGCAATTCTGAATTGCCTTTTTTCTTATTATCTGTAAATATGTGTAATTTCAGCAATCAAAAAATCATAGTTTATGTTCAATATTAAGGAGAAGAATATCGATCTCGGTGATGGCCGGGTAATTACCCTTCAGACAGGGAAACTTGCACGACAGGCCGATGGTGCTGTTCTGCTTAAAATGGGTAAGACAATGCTGCTGGCAACTGTCGTGTCGGCAAAAGAGGCTAAGGAGGATACCGACTTCATGCCTTTGTCGGTTGAATACAAGGAGAAATACGCCTCCTCAGGCCGTTTCCCCGGAGGTTTCCTGAAAAGGGAATCACGTCCCTCCGATTATGAGATCCTTATTTCAAGGCTTGTCGACAGGGCACTGAGACCTCTTTTCCCTGATGATTACCATGCGGAGACTTTCGTTACAATAAACCTGGTTTCGGCCGATATCGACATAATTCCTGATGCCCTCGCAGGCCTTGCGGCATCTGCGGCACTTGCTGTTTCTGACATTCCGTTCAACGGCCCTATTTCAGAAGTCAGGATTGCCAGGATCAATGGCAGTTTTGTTATCAATCCTACTGCCACTCAGCTAAAAGAAGCCGATATCGACCTTATGGTGGGAGCCACAATCGAAAATATAATGATGGTTGAGGGAGAAATGAAAGAAGTCTCCGAAGCCGACATGATAGAAGCTCTGAGGGTAGCCCATGATGCAATTAAGGTACAGTGCCGTGCCCAGATCGAATTTGCTGAAGAGGTAGGATCGACACTTAAACGCAGCTATTGCCACGAGCAGAATGACGAGGATCTGAGAAAAAAGGTCTGGGACGAGACATACGCCAGATGTTATTCGACCGCAAGGGAAGGAACAGACAAGCATAAAAGGGAAGAAGCTTTCGAAGCTATCATTACTGAGTTCCTTTCACAATACACAGAAGAGAATCCTGTAAACGAGGTTCTGGTACGCAGATATTACCACGACGTTGTCAAGGAGGCGGCCAGAAGGCTGGTGCTCGACGAGAATATCCGTCTCGACGGAAGAAGGCCAGATCAGATAAGACCGATAATGTGCGAGATAGATCCTCTGCCTGCCACTCACGGATCTGCACTTTTCACCCGCGGAGAAACACAATCCCTTACGACGGTCACACTGGGTACAAAACTCGACGAGAAGATAATAGATGACGTTCTCAATCAGGGAACAGAAAAATTCACCCTTCACTATAACTTCCCTCCTTTCTCCACCGGTGAGGCAAAACCCGCCAGAGGTATAAGCAGAAGGGAAATAGGACATGGCAACCTGGCTCACAGGGCCCTCAAGAGGGTTATGCCTCCCGATGAGGAGAATCCTTATGCAATCAGGGTGGTTTCAGATATTCTCGAGTCGAACGGCTCATCTTCAATGGCGACTGTCTGCGCCGGTACGCTCGCCCTTATGGATGCCGGAATTCAGATTCGCAAACCCGTTTCGGGTATTGCCATGGGCCTCATTACTGACAAGGACTCCGGTAAGTATGCCGTGCTGTCGGATATTCTGGGCGACGAGGATCACCTGGGAGATATGGACTTCAAGGTTACCGGAACCCGCGACGGTATTACTGCAACACAGATGGATATAAAGGTTGAAGGCCTCTCATACGAGGTCCTTACAAAGGCTCTTGAACAAGCCAGGGCCGGACGGCTTCATATCCTCGGAATAATGAATGAGACGATAGCAGAACCGAGACCCGAGCTGAAGCCTCATGCTCCGAGAATAGAGATGCTTACAATACCGAAAGATATGATTGGCGCTCTGATAGGCCCCGGAGGAAAAGTGATCCAGGAAATCCAGCGCGAAACAGGAACAACCATTATTGTTGAGGAGATAGACGGACACGGAGATGTTAATATTTTCGGCGAAAACAAGGAGGCTATTACAGCAGCCCTCGAGTGGGTAAGAAGAATTGTTGCTGTTCCTGAGGTAGGGCAGATTTACAAAGGAAAAGTCAAGACAATTGTACAGTTCGGGGCTTTTGTTGAAATTCTGCCTAACAAGGACGGACTGCTTCATATTTCGGAAATCGACTGGAGAAAGATAAAAACAGTCGATGAGGTTCTTAAGGAAGGAGATGAGGTTGAGGTGAAACTGATCGATATCGATCCCAAAACCGGAAAGCTTAAACTCTCAAGGAAGATCCTGATCCCAAGACCTCCCAGGGAAGAAGGCGAAGGCCGCAAAAACGAAGACAACAGGCACTGAAAAAGCCTGATAATATACCTATGCAGAGACCCTGAAAAGAGGTCTCTGCTTTTTTATACAGACAGCCCTTTAAGGCTTTGTTGATATTGTTGATCCCATTACCTATATTTGATATATATAAGACCCTGTATGGAGATAAGATATAACTATGTTGTAATTGAGGGCAATATCGGTGCCGGCAAAACGACACTCGCGACCAGGGTTGCAGAACAGTTCAATGGCCGGCTTATCCTCGAACGTTTTGCCGACAATCCCTTCCTTCCAAGGTTTTACGAAGATCCTGAGAAATATTCATTTCCTCTCGAGCTTTCATTCCTCGCAAGCCGTTACAAACAGCTTAACGAAGAGCTCGGAATGCCCGACCTTTTCAAATCATTCACAGTTGCAGATTATTACTTCACCAAATCGCTTGTATTTGCCGCCTCCACTCTTAAGGGAGATGAGTATAACCTTTACAGACAGATCTTCTACATTATCTACGGCTCCCTGCCAAAACCCGATATTTACGTTTACCTTCATGTAAATCCTGAGAAACTTCTTTCCAATATTGAAAGAAGAGGGAGGGATTATGAGAAATCAATATCAGCCGGATATCTCAGGAAGATCCAGGACAGCTATTTTGCTTTCTTCCGGCAGAACCCGGAAATAAGATATCTGGTCCTCGATATCAATAGTCTCGACTTTGTTGCTGACTGCAATCATTACGAACTTATACTTGAAAATATTTTTGAGAAGGAATATCCCATCGGACTGAATATGGTGATTTTATGAAAATTATATGTACCTTAGTGTTCTTGTTACTATTTTTTATAATTTTGCAGATGTTTTAAAAGGACAAGATTCTACAATTGTTTGCAGAATAAACCAACATGATTAACACAAATAAAAATTAGACTATGAAAAAAATCAGAAGCTTTTTTATCCTTATCCTTGCAGCTGCATTTCTCGCAAGTTGCAGCGGCCTGAATAAAATGAAAAAAGAGGCCGGCGATATCAAGTATGAAGTTGTTCCAAAAGTACTTGAAGCTCACGGTGGTCAGGTAAATGTTACCATCAAAGGTACTTTCCCCGAAAAGTATTTCAATAAGAAAGCAACACTTGAGGTTACTCCGGTTCTCACCTATGAAGGCGGAGAAACAGCTTTTGATAAAGTACAGGTTCTTCAGGGAGAAAAGGTCCAGGCAAACAACAAGGTTATTTCCTACACAGGAGGTGATTTTACCTATACAAGCACCATTCCCTACAAGGATGCAATGAAAATGTCTGAACTCGTTCTGAGAACTACTGCAAGTATCAATGCAAACAGCCTCGACTTCGATCCTATCAAGCTTGCTGATGGCGTTATAGCTACATCAACACTTCTTGAAGTACATGGAAGGATGATAATCATGCCCGACAGGTATGAAAGGATTGTTCCCGAATCACAGGTTGCCGATATTAACTACGTTATCAATCAGGCGAATATCCGCAATTCTGAACTCAAGGCTGAGGACATTGCTCTCCTGAAGCAATATATAGCAACCGCCGATGCAGATCCAAACAAGGAACTCAAAGGAGCTGTGGTCAGTTCATACGCATCTCCCGACGGAAAATTTGAAGAGAATGAAAAACTCTCCGGAAGAAGAGGTACTGCAGCTGACAAATTCATCAAAAAGGAATTTGACAAGATCGAAGCTGCAAAAATCGATGGTTTCTTCAGCTCCCTGACAACAGCGGAAGACTGGGACGGTTTCAAGACTGAAGTTCAGAACTCAAATATCCAGGATAAGGAACTCATCCTCAGAGTTCTCTCTATGTATTCCGATCCTGAACAACGTGAAAAAGAGATCAAGAACATGTCATCTGCCTACGAAGAGCTGAAGACTGACGTTCTTCCTAAACTGAGAAGGTCAAAGATGACCGTTAACGTCGACAATATCGGACGTACCGACGAGCAGATCCTTGCACAGGCAAAATCAGATCCGAAAGTACTGAGCCTCGAGGAGATCCTCCATGCCGGCGAAATAGCAACCGATCTTAACGATAAGCTTGCCTTCTACAAGGCTGCAGCCGATAACTTCCCGAAATGCGTACGCGCACATAATAATGTTGGCTGTGTCCTTATGAACCAGGGAAAAGCTGATGAAGCTCTGGCCGCATTCGATAAGGCAAAAGCTATCGCCAATAATGATGTTGTTAAAAACAATACAGCATTTGCACACCTTGTAAAGGGTGAGATTGTAAAAGCAGAAGAACTCTTCAATTCAATGACAGCCGCTACCGAGGAATCGAAATGGGGTCTGGGCATGATTGCAATCACAAGGGGTGAATATGACAAAGCTGTTAATTTCTTTGGCAATGCAAACTGCTTCAACAATGCACTTGCACAGTTGCTGAAAGGCGATGTCACAAGGGCCAAGGCAACTCTCGACGCAATGACCGAACCCTGCAGAGGTGGCAAATCACACTATCTCAAAGCAGTTGTCGGCGCCCGCCTCGACGATAAGAATTACATGCTTGCCGGACTCAAGGAAGCTATTGCTGTAAAACCTGAGTGGAAAGCTTATGCAAAAACTGACCTCGAGTTCGCAAAATATTTTGCTGACAGCGCATTCCAGGGTCTTGTTCAGTAAGTGACAATTAAGATTTAAAATATGAAAAGGGCGATGGTGACACCGCCCTTTTTTCATTATAGTGTTGATCCGTTTACCGTTCTGAATCTTGTTGATCCTGCCTTTTTCTGTTTAGCTCCCAGAGAACGATACCTGCGCTTACAGCAATGTTGAAAGAGTGCTTGGTTCCGAACTGAGGGATCTCTATGCAAATATCCGACATATCAATTACCCTTTGGTCAACTCCCTTTACCTCATGTCCGAAAACAATAGCGTATTTACTGCCGGGCCGAGGCTCAAAATCCTGAAGTTCAACAGATCCTTCTGCCTGTTCAACTGAGACTATTACATAACCTTCGGACCGGAGAAACGAAATTGCATCCTCGCTCTTCTCAAAATAACGCCATGGTACCGACTCGGTGGCTCCAAGAGCTGTTTTCTGAATATCACGGTGGGGCGGTCTGGCAGTTATCCCGCACAAAAAGATCCTTCCCGTAAGGAATGCATCTGCGGTCCTGAATACAGATCCTACATTGTTGTGACTTCTGACATTGTCGAGAACAATAACGAAATCCTTCCTGAGTGATTCCCGGTACTGCTCTATGCTCTTTCTCCCCAGTTCGCTGTTCAGAAGCTTTCGCATCCTTTTTTATGCTAAAATAGATAAAATATGCATTAATTTTTCTAATTTTCCATCTGTGGCTTTGTTCTCATTTTGCTGGTTCACATATAAATGATATTGAGATGAATATTCACGAATATCAGGGTAAATCAATCCTGAAAGCCTACAATGCCTGTATTCAGGAAGGTTTTGTTGCCGGGACTCCTGAACAGGCAGTTATGGTAGCAAAACAGCTTCAGGAAAAGTTCAACACTCAGTGGTTTGTGATAAAGGCTCAGATCCATGCCGGAGGGCGGGGTAAAGGGGGAGGAGTAAAGCTTGCCCGTTCGGTTGAGGAAGCCGGCAAGATAGCCGGAGAGATGCTCGGGATGACTCTTGTTACTCCCCAGACAGGCCCGAACGGCAGAAAAGTCAGTAAGGTACTGGTAGCACAGGATGTCTATTATAAAGGTCCGTCAGAAATAAAAGAGTTTTACATAAGTATTCTTCTTAACAGGCGAAGCGGGAGATACCTGCTGATGTATTCGCCCGAAGGAGGAATGGATATCGAACAGGTTGCTGAAAAAAGCCCTGAGCGGATCTTTATCGAGGAGATCTCCCCGCTGTCGGGGCTACAGGCCTTCCAGACCAGGAAAATTGCCTTCAGGCTGGGCCTCAGCGGGGAAGCATTTAAGAATATGCAGAGATTCCTTGAAACAATATATGATGCTTACAAAGGATGCGATGCACAGCTTCTTGAGATCAATCCTGTCCTGAAAACAAGTGACGACAGGATACTGGCTGTAGACTGCAAGCTGATTCTCGATGATAATGCTCTTTTCAGGCATCCCGAACTAGCTCAGATGAGGGATATTGATGAAGAGGACCCTGTTGAGGTTGAGGCAGGAAGGCACAATCTTAATTATGTAAGGCTTGATGGCAATGTTGGCTGCATGGTAAACGGCGCCGGGCTGGCAATGGCAACAATGGATATTATCAAGCTTTCGGGAGGGTCGCCTGCAAACTTCCTCGATGTGGGAGGGGGAGCCAGTGCTTCAACCGTTGAAGCCGGTTTCAGAATTATCCTGAAGGATCCTGCTGTAAAAGCAATCCTTGTAAACATTTTCGGCGGAATAGTAAGGTGCGACAGGGTTGCAAATGGCATTGTGGAAGCCTATAAGTCGATAGGGAGCATCAATGTTCCGGTGGTTGTACGTTTGCAGGGAACAAATGCTGAAGAAGCGAAAGAAATAATTGATAACTCCGGATTATCTGTGATCTCAGCAAGCACCTTCGGCGATGCTGCAGTGAAGGTTGCCGGGGCGCTTCAGTTATGAGGGATTTCGAATTATTTGTTGTGTGAATCGTCGCAAAAGGGCTTTGTTTTCGATCGCCCGCATCTGCAAAGGTATATCTCACCGGGAGTCTCTTCAGTGTCGCGCTTAAGGTCCTTAAGAACTATCCTTCCGGTTATCTTTATCGGACCTCCATCGATAACCTCTACCGTGACCTCACGTTTTTTTTCAGTCATAATATTCAGCTATTTATCCTCAAAACCTGTTTTTCTGTGCATCCCGTCGCAAAATGGCAGATGATGACTGTTGCCGCAACGGCAAAGTGATATTATTCCAGCCTTCATCTCCTTCCGGTTCCCGCTGTAAATAAAGGTGAAATCACCCTTGATAACAACAGGCCCGTCTCTCATTATCTTCACCGAGACCGGCTCCTCGGGTATAAGATCCTCATTGTCCTCCGACAGCTCAGGCCTCCTGTATTTAATATGATTTGTGTGCTCAGGCCCTACATTTTTGTTTCTGGGCTCGTCATTCCACTTCCAGGACAGAGCTTCGGTCGGGCACATATCAACAACTTCAATGATCCTTTCAGTTGTCGATCCCTTCATGTCAACCCATGGTCTTCTTCCCGGATCGAATACCTCAATGAGCTCACGGTAGCAGTACGAAGCATGAACGCACGCATCAGGCTTCCAGTAAACCGTAATATCATCGTTCCTGTATTTCCTTCCCCCTGAAAAACTCTTCTTGTCGCGCTCCATATGTTTAATTCATTTGTTCGCAATTTACTACATTTTGTGTAATAAATTATTATCTTTGCGGGGTCAGGTAAAAGGCTTATTTTTATATTTGTCTGTAATTCAAAGATTGAAAGTTAACAGGGGGTCAAATCAAAGTATTTGCTTCATGGACAGGAGCTTTTGGTATAGCGTTGCCAGAGAAAAATGCAGTTTTTTTATACTGCCATCCGTTCTATTCATACTGTCCTTTTTTATTCCGGGAAACCTTCATGCAGCAGTTAATCAGGGTTCAGTCATAAAGCCTGAGGCCGCCTCTCTTTTGCTTTCTGTTTCCGTGACGGCTTTTATCATAACCCTGTCTGTAATCTTTCTTATAATTGTTCTCCTGATATTGTTCTTTTCATCACGGCTGAGAAAAGCCAACAGGGAACTTCGTGACAGAAACAGCCAGATCGAGAAGATAAATGCGGACCTGGAACGGATAAACAGGGACCTCTCATTGCAGAAGGAGACTCTCACCAGAGAATACTCATATTCTGAAATGTTTTACAGGATGCTTATCCAGTCGGCCGATGACGGAATTTCTTTTTACGACAGGGACTGGAACCTCAAATACGCAAATCAGGCTTTCTACTCAGTAATAGGGCTTGACAAAGATCAGTATAACAAAGTTGACCATACAACCCTTATTCATCAAGACGAAAAGGATTATGAAAACGAAAGAAGCCAGGCTTTAAAGAAAGATGGCTTTTATGAAACGGAACTGAGGGTAAAACATCGTGACGGTCATTATGTAAGCCTGTCAACACGTTCTGTTACGGTGAAGAACGATAAAAATGAGATAATAGGGGCTCTCACTATCTCGCGCGATATCACTGCTCTGAAAAAAGTGCATGAGGACCTTGTGAAAGCCAAACTCGAGGCAGAAGCCAGCAACCGGCTGAAATCAAGTTTCCTGGCAAACATTTCTCACGAGATCAGAACCCCGCTCAACAGCGTGGTGGGATTTGCAAACCTTCTGCTTGCAAACGACATAAGCAATGAGGTCAAGGAAGAATATATCGAACATATCAACCATAACAGCGAAAAACTCCTTCAGATAATTGGCGATATCATCGATCTGTCGAGGCTCGAAAGCTCCCAGATAGAGATAACATATGAAGAAGCATCTGTAAACAGCATAATCAATGAGATTGTTGAGGATGCAAGAAAAGTGATCAGGAGAAATGAAAAATCGATCATTATCGACGTAAGGAATATGCTCGAGGAGAACGGAGACCTGATCTTTACTGACAGGGTATGGCTGAAGAGGGTGCTTAACCACCTGATGGACAATGCAGTTAAGTTCACTCTCGAGGGTTCGATAAGACTTTCATATTCGAAGGAAAACGACAGCCTTGTTTTCAGGGTAAAGGATACGGGTATTGGAATAAACAAGGAGAATCTCGATCACATTTTTGAGGAGTTCCGCCAGGAAATCGACGGACATCACCGGCCTTTCGAGGGCCTCGGAGTCGGACTGACACTTGCCAAGGAGGTGGTTGAAAGAATGGGAGGGAAGATTTATGTTCAGTCTGAAAAAGGCATTGGCTCCGAGTTCAGCTTTTCAATACCTTACAGGCCTGCAGGTGGAAGCACCAGGCTGAAGGCAAAAGCCGTCCCTAACGAGTCGTCGGGGGTGCAGAATGACTGGAGCAGGAAGACATGCCTGCTGGTCGACGATAACAAGGATATTCTTCTGTATCTGAACAGGGTGCTCTCCGATACTGGAATAAATGCACTTACTGCCAGGTCGGGCGTGGAAGCGATTGAGATACTGAAAAAGACTCCGGAAATTGATGTCGTCCTTCTGGATATGCAAATGCCGGAAATGAACGGGATAGAGGCTACCCGTGAAATACGGAGGATCCGGAAGGATATACCCATAATAGCACAGACAGCTTTTATCTTTGAGGATGATAAGGATATTATCCTGGAAGCAGGCTGCGATGCCTGTCTCATTAAACCGATCAGAAAGGAACATCTCCTAACGGTTATGTCAAGCTTCCTGAAATCGGTCTGATCTTATATAAGGCACCCGTTTTTTCAGATGATTGATGATCACTATGCTGATATTATTTTGCCTCTTGCGGTAAAGGGAGTTTTTACCTATGCCATTCCTGTGCTGAATTCAGGAAAAGTTGAAAAAGGCTCACGGGTGCTTGTGCAGTTCGGACAGAAAAAGCTGTACACCGGGATCGTTTCACGGATTCATAGCGACAAACCCGAGGGTGTAAGAGTAAGAGAGGTGATAAAGGTCCTTGATCCTCAACCGGTTGTCAATGATATTCAGCTGAGATTCTGGAAGTGGCTGTCCGAATATTATATGTGCAGCATCGGTGAGGTGATGAAGGCAGCAATACCTTCAGACCTGTGCCCCGAGGGAGTTGCCGAACTTCCCGTGGCAGAAAAGTACAGGCCTCGCGAAGAGACTTTTCTCACATTGTCACCTGAATTTGATGAAGAAAAACTCAACAGCGTTCTCGATAAACTCGCAAGAGCTCCCAAACAATATGAACTTCTGACGGTTTTCCTCGATCTATGCGGATATGAGCATGGCAGGGCGGGCAGGCCGGTGCGAAAAGCCTCGCTCCTAAGGGAGGCACGGGCCTCGGCTGCTGCGGCTGAAGCCCTTGCGGCGAAAGGAATCCTGATCCCTATTCAGCTACCGACTGGCAGGCTTGCGGTAAACATGATAAATCCCGAACCGCTGAAGGAACTCAGCTCCGCTCAGGAAACCGCTATCGGACAAATAAAAAGGATCTTTGCAGAACGGGATATTGCCCTCCTCCACGGGATCACCTCGAGCGGAAAGACTGAAGTCTATATGCACCTGATAGACGAACAGATAAAGGCGGGGAAACAAGTTCTCTACCTCCTTCCCGAGATATCGCTTACAGCCCAGATAATTCAGCGTCTTAACAGACACTTCGGACAATCAACGGGAGTCTTTCATTCGAGGTTCAGCAGCGCTGAGAGAGTGGAGATATGGAACCGTGTCGCCGACAGAAAAAACGGATTCAGCCTTGTTCTGGGAGCCAGATCAGCCCTGTTTCTGCCTTTTCACAACCTCGGTCTCGTTATTGTCGATGAAGAACAGGATGGTTCATACAAGCAGCACGATCCTGCGCCCAGATATAACGCCCGGGATTCTGCTCTGGTACTGGCCGGACTTCATGGTGCGAAGAGTGTCCTTGGGTCAGCATCACCCTCGGTGGAGAGTTACTATAACGCTCTTTCGGGGAAATACGGTCTCGTTGAACTGAATGAGAGATACGGCAATATAAAACTCCCGGACATAATTCTTGCAAATTCCAGGGAAGCATACCGGAAAAAGCTTATGGTGTCGCATTTTACCCCTGAACTCCTTGAAGCCATTGATGAAGCTCTGGGAAACAATGAACAGGTAATCCTCTTTCAGAACAGAAGAGGCTTCTCTCCCTATATCGAATGTTCGGAGTGCGGATGGATACCAAAATGCGTTCAGTGTGCGGTAAGCCTTACCTACCATAAGACCATTGGCCGGCTTGTCTGTCATTATTGTGGATTTATGTCATCTATTCCCCCGAAATGCGGGAATTGCGGATCATCAGGACTGGTTTCAAGAGGATTCGGGACCGAAAAGATAGAGGATGAGATAAGGATTATTTTTCCGAAGGCGCGCATTGCCCGTATGGACCAGGATACCACAAAGGGCAAGAATTCATTCGACAGGCTTATCCGCTCGCTTGAAGAGGGTAATACGGATATACTTATCGGAACCCAGATGATATCCAAGGGGCTGGATATAGAAAACCTTACAGTGGTCGGGATACTGAATGCCGATAACATGCTCAATTTCCCAGATTTCAGGGCTCATGAGAGAAGTTTCCAGCTTATGGAACAGGTAAGCGGAAGAGCAGGACGGCGAAAGAAGGTGGGAAAAGTTGTGATCCAGACCTCCGAACCCGGAAACCGGATAATAAGACTGGTACTCAACCACGACTATAAAAACATGTTCAGGCTTCAGACCGAAGAGAGGAAAGCTTTCAACTATCCTCCTTTCTGCAGGATGATAAAAATAAGCGTTAAGCACCGCGACAGATCGATTCTGAATACACTGGCCGGACAACTTGGAGACGAACTTAAAAAAGAATTCGGCAAATCCGTTCTGGGACCGGAATATCCAGTGATATCAAGAATCCAGCTTTGGTACATTAAGACAATTATTATCAAACTCGACAGGAATAAGTCTGTCCCGCGTTCGAAAAAAATCATTTCAGAGGCAATGGAGAAGGTTGAGAGATCACCAGGAGCATCATCCCTTCGGATAGCCGTTGACGTCGATCCTTATTAAATGGCAAGCCCCCCGGTCTTTTCCTCTTTGGGATGTTCTTTTATTTGCCCCTTAATAAAAACAAGCTAAATTTGAAAAAGCACAAACTCTCTGCAATGAAGATAGAAGTGTCAAATGGTGAGATAATTGATAAGCTGACAATTGTTCAGATCAAGCTCGAAAGGATCAGTGATGAGTCAAAACTCGAAAATTTAAGGAAGGAATTCAGGGTCCTTGAGGAGGCATCATCAATGATAATGAGCCGGGAAGACCCGCTCTATAAAGACCTTTACAGGATTAACTGTGATCTCTGGGATATTGAGGACAGAATAAGGGATCTTGAAAGGAAAAAGGATTTCGGTCCCGATTTTATCGCTGCTGCAAGGGCTGTGTATTTCACTAATGACAAACGATCTGAAATAAAGCGGGAAATCAACATTAAGACTTCCTCGGGGCTCATCGAGGAAAAATCATACGAAAAATATTGAAATGAGGATACTGATAATCAGAACTTCAGCCATGGGCGACGTTGCCCTGACTACCCCAGTGCTGAGGGGAATGCTCGACAGGTATCCCGAAACAGAAATAATCCTGCTGACAAGACCTCAGTTCTGGGCCTACTTTACCTCTTACGAGAGGATACAGCTCTTCCTTGCTGATTTCAGGAAAAGGCATAAGGGCATCTCAGGTCTTTACCGGCTTTACAGGGATATCCAGAAACAGGGTACTGTTGATTACGTGATCGACCTGCACGATGTGCTCAGGTCAAAAATTCTGAGAACCTTTTTCAGACTCAATGGTGTTCCTTATGTCAAGATCGATAAGGGACGGGATGAAAAGAAAGCCATAATTAAAGGGATGAGCAGGGAGCCGTTAAAACATACGGTTGAGCGTTATGCTGATGCAATGAGAGAAGCAGGATTCAATATCGCCCTGCCTCCAGGCCCCTGGATAAAACCAGGCGAAGAATCGTTAAGAAGCATTTCCGGAATGATGGATCAGACAGGGGAAATAAACATCGGAATAGCTCCATTCGCAAAACACAGGCTGAAGATGTGGCCGGTTGAGAATATGATCTCCCTGATGAGAAATATCTCGGAATACTACCGGGTTAGATTCTGGCTTTTTGGAGGAAAGGATGAGCATGCAAAACTAAATGCGATCCATGATGCGATCCGCAATTCGGAGAACCTTGCAGGCAGGCTGAACCTTGGAGAGGAAATCGCTTTTATGTCGGTATTGGATGTTATGATATCAATGGATTCCTCAAATATGCATATGTCTGCACTGGCTGGGACCAATGTTATTTCTCTCTGGGGAGCAACCGATCCTGTTACGGGATTCGGAGCCTGGGGCCAGCCGGATGAATATGCCGTAAAAATTCCTTTCAGCAGGCTCGGCTGCAGACCCTGTACGGTTTTTGGCAAGGGGACCTGCAGAAGAAAAGACCATGCCTGCATGATCTGGCTGACACCTCAGATAGTCTTTCAGCAGATAACTGATTCCGGTCTCTTCGACAGGATCATGATTGCTAAAAACAACAACAGTCTCCGTATAACAAAATCGCCAGGATAAGGATAAACCACCCTGGAATTTTCAACAAAGTCCTGGTTCAAAAATTGCCGGGATGAGACCTGTACTCTGCCCGCTAAAGGGCAGGATTTTAAAAAGGAGGATACTACAGTTTCAATACGATCCCTGCCCGTTTCAGAAGAGCTGCTATCCAAACCATAATCACCGCCCAGACCATCGATCCGGCAATTACTGCAATAGGCAACTCTGACTGTTTGTAGTAAAGAAGCTGAATCCCTGAAATCTGAATCAGATGGTAAATTATTGCGGGGAAGATGTATGTTGTAAGAGGATTCTCCCCTGCCGGCTTGAAAAAGGCCGCCCATTTTGTCCTGTTGTAAACGTCAGTAATCAGGTAAATGATAATGAACACAACAAAGTTTATCCCTGAGCAAACAAGTCCCCAGCTTGGGGTAGCCTGAAGCTTCGATATGATGAACCATCTGCGCAGGATGAACCCGGCAGCAAGCAGGACGACTGCAAAAACCGCAAGATCCCTGACAAGATACCACTGCCCCTTGTTTCCGGCATTCTTCATCCTTACACCGGCAACTGTTCCGCAAAGCACAATGAATGGTACACTTCCGTCGAGAATAATTCCGAGAAATGGTCTTACGGGATCCATGAAACCAGTAAGTTGTGCTGCGGATAATATGTTAAGCGCCAGAAAGAAGAGAGCAGCAGCAATTGTTTTAAGGAGGGAATCCCGGAATATAATGTAAACGAATGCCGCTGCCATGTAACCCCAGCCTATCTGCCCGAGTATTCCCCACCAGCCTGCGATAAGGGATCCGTCGTTCTCAGGAAGACCCGATCTGAACCTGAAAATGAGAAGTATCAGCAAGCCTATCCCTGCCAGCCTGAATCCGGTATTCCTGTATATTTTCTGCTCCTTGTCGGGATAGTCGTTCCAGACAAGAAAAACAGCGAAATACATAAGAAGTGCCCACAGGTTCTTACCAATCCCGGTAAGCTCGGGATTGACCCTTCCGGTATTGAGCATCAGTATCCCGATAATCAGCAGACTCATGCTTCGGGTCAGAATATGCCTGCTGTTGTCGGCCGAGGTTGATCCCAGGGCAATTCTCTTTGAGAAGGCGAAAGGGACAGACATGCCGGCTATGAAAAGAAAACCTGGGAAAACCCAGTCTGCCAGTCCCATGCCGTCATGATCAGCATCTGTATGACCAAGCCATGCGGGAACCACATCCATGTTGAGATCGTTGACAAAAAGCATGAGAAGGATTGTTAATCCCCTCATGATGTCGATTGATGCAACACGGCCGGATGACATTTTCATAAAATGTTTGGAATGGGCTAATAGCTTTTTCCTTCTCCTGATCTGAACAAAGCGTAACCTTCTTTTTCAAGGGTTCCCGGAACATCCTCCAGATTGTCGACGGCAGCTTGCTGAGATACAGGAATCGTAAACGGCATCTTTCCGGCCGGATTGAATTTTCCGGTGATTACATCGATCAGTGCGGAATAAGTTGTGCCGAAAGTAGCAAGCAGCGTAGAAGCATTTCTGTCTATCTCGCTTATAACAAATGGTTTACTGAAATTAACGACTATTGCAGTCGGTTTTGTTGAGGCTATCCGGTTGACATAAGCTACATCTATCATATTCTTCGAGAGCAGAAGATCGATGGGTACAGCACCGGGAGAAGAACCCTCTCTTCCTCCCCGTCGTCCTCCGAAAAGACTGCTTGAGGGAGTAAGCCACAGAATAACGAAATCGGCCTCAGACGGACTCTTTACAAACTCCACTCCCCATTCATTGTTTTCAGGGATAATGACATTGTGCGGATTGTCAGATTGCCTGCTGTTGAGGAAGGCTTCAAAATAGATCTTTGTACCTGGTTTGACCGGAAGCAGTGACTTGTCGTTTCTCAGAAGCACTATCGATTTTCTGAAAGCCAGATCAGCCTTTTCCCTGAATCCTGCATTGTTGGCGATCGAATCTGCCACCACGGGGTCAACATAGGGATTCTCAAACAATCCTATATCGAATTTCTCTTTCAGGAGCCGAAGTACCGATTCATCTATCCTTGCCTCGGTGACCAGTCCGCTCCTGATTGTTTCAAGGATCCTTGAGGGATCGGCTGAGCCTGAAAAGATGTCAACGCCTGCTTCAATAGCCTTCTGGTATCTTTCAGTCACCGAGAGGTTCTCAACACCCCAGGGCATGTTGTCGATAGGACCTGTGTCGGAGTTTATGATCCCTTTGAATCCCAGTTTTTCCCTGAGAAGGCCTGTAAGGATTCCCTTGTTGAATGCAAATCCCACCTCTTCGTACTCAGTCTGGTGAGGCAGGGCATAGTAAGGCATTATTGCAGAGGTGCCTGCTTCTATTGCTGCTATGAAGGGTTTCAGGTGGTAATCCATCATTCCTCCCGGATAGACCTGGTTCTTCCCATAGTCGTAGTGGGCATCCTGTCCATCCATTTCGGCTCCAGCACCGGGGAAATGCTTTGTTGTAAGCACTACCGAATGTGGTCCGGACTTTTCTCCCTGAAAACCAAGGACTATCTCACGCATTATCCCTGAGACCAGGTCAGCATCTTCTCCAAAGGTTCCCTCTATCCTGTTCCACCTTGGCTCTGTGGCAAGGTCAGCCTGGTACATGTATCCTTTTCTGATACCGGCCGCTGTCCATTCCATCGCTGCGGATTCGGCAAACTCCCTTACCAGACTTAGATCGTTTGTGGCTGCCAGACCAAGGGTTCCGGGCCACTGGGTAAACGCAGAACTGCCGACGTTAAGTCCGACAGAGTTATCGGTCGCTATATGGTTCCTCGGGTTTGACGCATAAATTGCCGGAATTCCAAGCCGTGCATCCTCAGCAACAGCCTGAACATTGTTTGACCATTCTGCAATTACCTTCGCCGGCGCATTGGCCCTGAGGATGAAATGCAGGAGATGCCGCTCCTTTATTCCCCTTGTTGTTCCCGAAACGTTTACCACCGGCTCGGAAAGCTCATTGCCAGTGAACATGTTGACTCTTGCCACCACATCCTCCTCATTGAGTTCAGAGGTAAATTCATTACCCTCCTGAACCATGTTGATCTGTGAAATGATCATGAACCCGGCCTTTTCCTCTATCGTCATCTGTGATAGCAGATCTGCCGCCCTTTCTTCGGACGCTTGCCTCCAGTCTTCATAAAGGTCAAGCTTCCCGTTCTTGTTGAGATCCTTGAATTTATAGCCCCCTTTTGTTAATATTTTAACAGAACGGGAACCAAGTTCAGGTTGAGTGAAATCACCTTTGGGCGAACAATCGGTCAGAAGGGCCAGACTCGCTATGAGAGCGGCCGACAGAAAGATCATGCTTATTTTTTTCATTTTTACGGGATTGGTCAGTTTTGAGTCCATTTTGAACAAAATACAGTGGAAAGATATAAAATAAATCGCTACTTTAGGCTTAGTTTATAAGATGTTGGCTGGGTATGTGATGAGTAAGCGATTATTATGACAAAAGACTTTATTATACTGCAAAAAAAGCTTCTGCTTATTCAGATACTGATGATCCTTATTTCGCTTCCGCTGGAAGCTGCAATAACAAGGGTTGTCGTAACCAAAACCGAGCTGTATCTCGATGGAAGGACTTTCGGGAATACAGGTTCCTATCTCAGACTAACAGGACAATTCTATGGAGAAACCGATCCTGACGATCCTCTCAATAGTGTAATACAGGATATCAGGCTCGCACCTGTCAATGAAAAGGGAATGGTTGAATATGTTTCCGACTTTGTGATACTCAGACCGGCTGACATGGAAAAAAGCAACGGACTGCTTTTTCTCAGTCTTCCAAACAGGGGTAATATTTTTCCGGCCGATTCGGTTCTTCTGTCCAGAGGCTACATCTACCTGTGGTGTGCCTGGCAGGGAGATGTCCTGAGAGGAGGAAACCGCCTGACAATGAGAGTGCCCTATGCCTCCGAGGATGGAGGAGAGATAGCCGG
>Ga0116141_10000378_pt1 | contig 34372 bp, 32 predicted proteins | sample AD_UKC097_MetaG_FD_89744 | JGI IMG/M metagenome (GOLD analysis project Ga0116141, IMG submission 89744) | Active sludge microbial communities of municipal wastewater-treating anaerobic digesters from USA - AD_UKC097_MetaG | ecosystem: Engineered > Bioreactor > Anaerobic > Digestate | place: USA...
CCGCCAGCGGGTATGCATCATCGCCGAGCAGCGCGTAATCCGCGTATTGATGTCCATCGTAGACATGCTCGTTCTCCTGAACAGAATCCGGTTTTTTTAACCAGATATCCAGCTCGGTTTTCACCTGCGTGGGATTGGTAACATTCCACCCCGCTTTCGCGAGTTTTTGGTCAATTATTTCCTGACGGGTTTTAGCTTCATTCATTTTATAAATAGCAAATTTTAGATTAGCTATAATATGAAATTTTTTTGGAATATCCACTTTATTCTGAATCTAAACGAGACCCCACCACTACACTTCACGTCCCGCCGAAGGCGGATAACATTTAACACCTAACATTTAACATTTACAAAAAAGGCTGCCCGAAAGCAGCCTCTGTAAATTCTATTAAAGTGTTTTGTGTTTTCCATCGCAGAACGGCTTGTTAGCTGAGTGCTTACAGCCGCAGAAATAAACCTTCTTAGCTTCGGTTATTTCTGTTTTTACCGGAGTAAAGCCGCTTCCTTTGTGGGATCCGTCGCAGAATGGCTGCTTGGCAGACTTTCCGCAAGCGCACCAGTAGTAGGTGCCGGGTTCCACCTCAACCGGATAGGATGCCTTTTGGGCTATCACAGGTTCCATAGTTGTTCTTTCCTTTATTGTTAAGCTGTTACATTTTGGCCGAGATCATATCTTCCGGTCTGACGATCCTGTCGAATTCCTCAGCCGTCAGAAGTCCCAGTTCAAGTGCGGCTTCTTTCAGTGTTTTATGCTCTTTATGAGCTTTTTTGGCAATTTTAGCCGCGTTGTCGTATCCAATGTGCGGGTTAAGTGAGGTAACCAGCATCAGAGAATTATCCACATGCTTCTTAATGTTCGAGGTGTTTGCTTCGATACCGGCCACGCAGTGCTCGGTGAAGCTCTCGCAAGCATCAGCGATCAGCCTGATCGACTGAAGTACATTATGGATTATCACGGGCTTAAACACATTGAGTTCGAAGTTACCCGAAGCCCCGCCGAAATTAACCGCCACATCGTTACCGAACACCTGAGCGCAAACCATCGTCATTGCTTCTGACTGTGTCGGGTTCACCTTCCCCGGCATTATCGAACTACCCGGTTCATTTTCGGGAAGGCTGATCTCTCCGATGCCTGATCTGGGGCCCGAACCGAGCCATCTTACATCGTTCGCGATTTTCATAAGTGAGGCCGCTGTGGTCTTTAGTGTGCCGTGGAGATATACCAGCGCGTCGTGTGCCGCGAGTGACTCGAACTTGTTCGGCGCGCTGACAAAAGGCAAACCGGTTAATTCACCGATCTTAACGGCAGCTTTTACAGCAAATTCCGGGTGGGTGTTAAGCCCCGTACCAACGGCTGTTCCCCCAAGCGCGAGCTCATAGACCCAAGGGAGGGCATCTTCTATCCTCGAAAGGGCGTTTGTAAGCTGCTGGGTGTAACCGCTGAACTCCTGTCCGAGTGTAAGCGGTGTGGCATCCATCAGGTGGGTTCTCCCGATCTTGATCACATCCTTGAACTCGGTGGCTTTCGCGTCGAGCGCGTCCCTGAGCATATTAACCATCGGGATCAAACGCTCGTTAACCGCCATCGCGGCCGCGATGTGCATCGCTGTCGGGAAGGTATCGTTCGACGACTGCGCCTTGTTAACATCATCGTTGGGGTGGATCGGCTTCTTGCTACCGATAACCCCGCCGGCGATCTCGATGGCCCTGTTGGCTATCACTTCGTTCACATTCATGTTCGACTGTGTACCGCTCCCCGTTTGCCATACGACAAGGGGGAAATTACCCTCGAGCTTTCCGTCGATCACTTCCTGTGCCGCTTCAGCTATCAGTTTCGTCTTTTCGTCGTTTAGAAGCCCCAGCTCATTGTTTGTAAGGGCTGCCGCTTTCTTCAGTATTCCGAAAGCTTTTATCAGCTCGGCCGGCATCTTCTCGCCACCGATCTTAAAGTTCATCAACGACCTGCCGGTCTGTGCACCGTAATACTTGTCAGCCGGCACCTTTACCTCTCCCATGGTGTCGGTTTCAATTCTGAATTCCATTATGCCTCCAAAAAAATTAAATGATCTATACTAAAATATGAGTTGGCACTAATCAGTTGTCTTAACATCTCTTAATTTTCCTGTTTTGTCGAAAGTTTCTTCATTTTTGCTGAGTAATGTCTTATATTAAGACAGTTGATTTGTCTTCATTTTTAATCACTTAAGTTGCCCGTCAGGGCGGAGAATACCGATATCAGCCAGCTAACCAAACCGGCTCTTACACTGCTGCTCGAGGTTAATGAAGAAAAAGGTGTAAAGATCATCTTCATTGAAGGGAAAACCGCCTCCACGGCTGAAACGCTGATAAATTCGTCTGCTGCGGCCGTTAAAGACCACGAACGGTTTCTCGCGCTGGTAACCAGTCTTGAGGCCCGGTTGGGACTCACTTCGTCGGTCGTTAAGCCTGTGGAAGATCTCCGCACTCCGGGAGCGGTGTTCTACGAAGTGGAGTTTACTGTGGGTCAACCATCGAAGGAATCCGCTGAAAAGAAGATGAAGCCTCCGGCCACGGAAGCACCGGTTCCGGCCTCAAATATCGCTCTGCCTCTCTTCCCCGGCACCCTCTTCTTCACCATTACCACTTCACCGCTGAAAATATCCGGTCTGCATGGTGATCTGGCGTTTTATTTCAGAAAGAATGAACTTCCGGATCAGTTTACACTCTTCACGCTCGCGCGGCTGATACACCCGGCCGACCTGAAAACATTCAAGAACCGGTTTAAGTCTGCGCTAAAAGGTGAAAAACAGGAACTGGTTTACAGGATCTACACGAGCGACCAGCAACTTAAGTTTATAAGACACATGGTAACCGTTAATCATCGCGATGGTGAGATCGAATCGATCTCGAACCTGCTGATTGATGTTACCCACGACCGTGAACTGGTAAACCGGCTCCGTGGTTCTGAGGAGAAACTCAGAATACTCTTCGAAACAGCCGACGACCTGATATTTGTGCTCGATCAGAGGGGGAACTTCTCCTCCGTTAATGCCTTGGGGGCCCTCTCACTTGAGTTCCTCCCCGAAGAGATGACAGGCCGGCACTTCATCTCGTTTATTGATGAAGATGAACGGGCCGTGATTGTGAACTCCTTCAAAGAACTCCTTAAGGCATCCAAACTCGTCACTTTTGAGGCTGTGTTTATCACCAAGTTCGGGAAGAAATTCACTTTCGAGATCAATGCCCGGCCCGTTTATTCGAACCGGAACAAGTTCGACGGAATTGTCGGCATCGGCCGTAATGTTACCTCCCGCATCCACGACCACGAGATGATGAACGACCTGAACAACAAGCTGATCGAAGCAAACAGGATCATCTCGATCGAGCGCGACAGGGTTAAACAGCGGATATCGGTGCTTGAAGAGTTGAACCAGCTTAAAAGCGAGTTTGTGGCAAATATTTCACACGAACTTCGTACTCCGCTGGCCTCAATCATCGGTTTCTCCGAAACAATCGATTCCGATTCAGACATGCCCGAATCGGTGAGGACCGACTTTAACAAGATCATCCTTACCGAGGCCAAAAGGCTCGCGGAACTGATAAATGATGTTCTCGATATCTCGAAACTCGAGGGGGGAAAGATTGTGCTTAACCGGTCTGACTTCGACGCTGTGGACATGCTCAGCGACGCGGTATCAAATTTCCGGACCAAGGCGGACGAAAAATCGATCCTTATCGTTGAAGAATACCCCGAGCTTCCCGTGGTGATACATGCCGACAAAGAACGGCTTCAACAAGCCTTCGAGAATATCCTCGACAACGCGGTAAAGTTCACCAATCCGGGCGGCAGGATCACGCTCTTCGTCCGCGTCAGAAAAAATGAACTCGAAACTATAATCAGCGATACCGGGGTCGGTATCCCCAAGAAAGACCTCCAATATATCTTTCAGAAGTTTTACAAGGTGCCTCGAACCGATAGCACCATACCCGGCTCCGGGCTGGGCCTCGCGCTGGTGAAACAGATTATCGACCTTCACAAAGGGTTCATCAGCATTAAAAGCGAAGAGAACAACGGAACCACCGTTATCACTAAATTACAGTTGACTCAAAAGAGGTACTCTGAAATTGGATAAATTGATTTTCGTCGTAGACGACCAGGCACCAATTCTACGCCTCATCACATACTGGGTGAGTGAAAAGTGGAACTACAAGGTTAAAACCTTCGACAACGCGGAAGACATGCTTCAGGCGCTTAACCTCCGGCCCGATCTTATCCTCCTTGATATCATGCTTCCGGGCATTAACGGAATCGACGCGCTCAAAGAAGTAAAGAAGTTCGAACCCAACCTGCCCGTAATAATTCTTTCCGCGCAGGGAAGGGTTGATGTGGCGCTTGAAGCGCTAAAGCTCGGGGCATATGACTACTTCCCCAAACCGATAGATACCCAGCGCCTCGAGCCGGCGATCAGGAACGCTCTTAAAAACTACGACCTGGAGAAAGAGCTCGAGAAGGTTCGCGAGAATGTTACCCAAACCTATAGCTTCTCCAACATAATCTCTGCCGACGGGAAGATGCAGGATGTCTTCAAGATGGTCTCGAAGGTACTGAATAACGATATCACAGTGCTGATTCACGGTGAAAGCGGCACAGGTAAGGAACTGATCGCCAAAGCGATCCACTATAACGGTATAAGGAAGAACAACCCCTTCGTGGTGGTTAACTGTGCCTCGATACCGCGCGATCTGATGGAAAGTGAACTCTTCGGCCACGAAAAAGGGTCGTTCACGGGTGCATATCAGCGTAAAATGGGAAAGTTTGAGCTCGCCAACCGCGGCACTCTCTTCCTCGATGAAGTGGGCGAACTCGATATCTCACTTCAGTCAAAACTGCTCAGGGCAATCCAGCAAAAGGAATTCGAACGGGTCGGCGGCACCGAGACCATCAAATGCGATGTAAGGATAATCTCCGCGACCAACCGCGACCTTAAATCGGCAGTGGAAACCAAGGAGTTCAGGGAGGATCTCTTCTACCGTCTGAATTCTTTCCCGATCAACCTCCCCCCTCTCAGGATGAGGAAGGGTGACATTATCGTTCTGGCGGAGCACTTCCTGGATCATTTCAACAGGAAGCTCGACAAAAAAGTGGACGGCTTTACCCCCAAGGCCATAAAACTGCTGTTCGACTACGACTGGCCGGGTAATGTGAGGGAAATGGAGAACACAATTGAGAGATGTCTGATCCTGACCGAAAACAGCAGGATTGATGCCGATGACCTCCCGGTGCATATAAGATCTGCCGGCCCCTCCGGTATCGACTCGTCAGCCGAGCAGTATCTTAACTCGCCGGTTATCCTTCCTTTCGAAAAAATTAAAGAGGAAGCGATAAGACATGCGATCAAAGTGACAAAAGGTAATATTTTAGAAGCAGCAAAAAAATTAAAATTAGGCAGGGCTACTATCTATCGCCTCATGGCGAAATATCGGATTGACCCAGAAAAACCTTAAACTTCCGGAGAATAAATATGAACTTTAAAGTAGAAAAAGTCGGCGATGTTGTAGTGATCGGTGTCGGGCTTCAGAGGGCTACACTTAACGAGGCTGAAGAATTCAAGAAAACCCTTCTAACGCACATCGATGCCGGCACAACCAAACTCGTCGTTGACCTCTCGGCATGCGAATTTATCGATTCAACCTTCCTCGGTGCCCTGGTAGTTACCCTGAAAAAGATAACCCAAAACCGTGGCGACCTTAAGCTGGTCGGTTTCCAGCCTGCAGTTCAGTCGATGTTCGAACTAACGAGGATGTACCGGATATTCGAGGCATTCAAAACCAAGGATGATGCTGTTAACAGTTTCCAAGCGACAGGTACAAAATAGAAGAAGAATTTAAGGCCAGGATCCTCCTGGTAGATGATGATTCCTCCCTCTCGAGGCTGTTTCAGTACAGCCTGAAGAAAGGCGGCTTCGAGTGCCGTACCGCAATGAACGGTCAGGAAGGGTATGATCTCGCGCTCTCGTGGCTACCCGACCTCATTATTTCAGATGTGATGATGCCTGTAGTAAGTGGATTCGAGTTCCGTAGAATGGTTCTGAAGGAGCCTTCCCTCTCTTCGATACCTTTCATCTTCCTGACCGCGAAGTCGGGTGATGATGATCTCGCCACGGGTAAAGAGCTTGGCGTGGCAGGTTTTGTTGTGAAAACCGAAGGTCCCAGAGTGCTCGTTTCAAAAGTGAATTCAGTACTCGGGTTAAAAGATTGAGTAACCTCGCCGCCCCCCGGGCAATTTTTTATTTCCAATATTAAACGACAGTACAAATGAAAAAACTCCTCCTCCCTCTTTTCCTCCTCGCCATCCTGGTCTCAACGGCTTACGCCCAGGAGACATGGCAGAAAGTAAAGATCTTTTCTGATGACCTCCGCTCAGACATTGAAATGCTACGCAAGATTGATGTGATCGTGGATGAAGGTTTTACCGGAAAAGATAACTCGATCTCGGTTTTTCTAACCGCCTCCGATGTCGAAAAATTAAGATCGACCGGTATGAGATTCGAAGTGGTGATCTACGACTGGGATGCCCACTACAAAAAACTCCCCGTGCTTACTCCTGAAGAACAATTAGCGGTGAGGCAGCAGAGCAAACAGAATTACGGAGTTGAAGGCCTCACCTATGGAACCATGGGGGGATACTACACTTTAGCCGAGATCAATGCCCAACTCGACAGTATGCGCGCGCTTCCCGAATCTGATCACTCAGAAGGTTTCGATCGGCACCACTATAGAGGGAAGGCCTTTATACGCGGTGAAAATATCCGACAACCCTGATATCACAGAAAACGAGCCCAGGGCGATATATACCGCGCTTACTCATGCCCGTGAACCCGCCGGTATGATGACGGTTATCTATTACATGTACTACCTCCTCGAGAACTACAACACCAATCCTTCTGTGAAGTACCTTGTTGATAACCGCGAGATATGGTTTATCCCTTGTGTGAATCCCGATGGATACGAGTTCAACAGATCAACCAACCCGAACGGTGGTGGCCAGTGGAGAAAAAACCGCAGCCTTAACAGCGGCTCTTACGGCGTCGACTTAAACCGGAATTTCGGTCCCTATAATTACTGGAACTCGCCGAACGGTGGCTCAAGCACCTCACCAAGTGCCATCGATTACCGCGGGCCCGCTGAGTTTTCAGAACGCGAATCGCAGGCATACAAAAATTTTGTTGTAGGGAAGAACTTCAAAACCGCGCTTAACTACCACACATACAGCAACCTGCTGATCTTCCCGTATGGCTGCTGGACATACCTGACCCCCGATTCGGCGATCTTCACTGAATACTCTTCCGATATGGTGGCGATGAACGGCTACTCACCCGGCACCGCTTGGCAACTCCTCTACCCTGTCCGTGGAAGCTCCGACGATTTTCTATACGACGGTGACCCCGAGTCGAACGGCAAGATATTCGCCATGACGCCGGAAGTGGGTAACGATGCCGACGATTTCTGGCCCCCGCAATCGAGGATATTCCCCCTCGCGATCGAGAATCTTGGCCCCAACCTCTACTAACCATGGGCCGCGGGTGATTATGTTACCCTCTCTACTTACCAGTTGGACAGACAATACATCAACCCGGGCGATCAGGTGCAGATGAATCTGACGATGAAGAACAAAGGTCTCTCATCGTCAAATGACCTTACCGTGACTCTCGAACCCGTCTCCGAATTTATAACTGTCACTGCCGGCTCCGCGACAATTCCCGTGATCGCTTCGAGGGGTGTATACACAACCACTTCACCTTTTGCTTTTACGGTACCGGTTAGCACCCCTGTGGATACCCGTTTCAAATTGAGGGTCGTTACTTCAAAAAACGGTGTTAACATGAGCATCGATACATTGGTTTTCACCACCGGTGTCCCATCATTCGTGTTTCAGGATACAACCAATAATCCTTTAACCAACTGGACGGTAACTGCAACGCCAACCACACCAAAATGGGAGGCCACTACCACCGATTTCCATTCAGGTCCTACTTCGTTTACAGATTCAAAGTCGGGCAACTATGCAAACAACGCAACTGTAACCATGACTTTAACAAACCCGGTTTCTCTTGCGGGATCGGCTAATCCCAAACTTTCGTTTTGGACGAGGTGGAACACCGAGCCCGACTACGATTGTGGTGTTCTGATGATCTCAACCAACAACGGTTCAACCTGGAGCGCGCTCACCGGTTCATTAACCAAACCGGCTTCCGGCCTCGGGAAGCAGACACCCGCGGGCATGCCCGTTTACGAAGGCGCGTCGAGCACCTGGAAGCAAGAAGAGATAAGCCTTTCAGCCTATGCCAATCAGGCGATCAAGCTGAAATTTGAGTTGAGGTCGGATGTAGGGCTGGTGGCTGACGGCTGGTATGTTGATGATATCGGTATTTATGTTTACGCCGCGGTACCTGTAGAGCTAACCTCTTTCACCGGTAAGAGAAGCGGTGACATGGTAAATCTTGGATGGTCGACCGCCACCGAGATGAACAACAGAGGATTCGAAGTGCAGCGCTCGGTTAACGGTAGCGATTGGTCAGTAACCGGATTCATTGATGGAGCCGGCACAAAAGCCTCTTCCACTGAATACAATTTCAGCGAGAGAATCTCATTCACCGGAACAATCCAGTACAGACTGAAGCAGATCGATTTCGACGGTACGCACAGATTCTATGGCCCCGTTGATATCGAGTCAGACAATTTACTCTCGTACGAACTTATGCAGAACTACCCGAACCCGTTCAACCCTGAAACCGTGATCCGTTTTAGTACCGCGACCGACGGAAATGTGGCGATAACTGTTTTCGATATTCTTGGAAACAAGGTGGGTACACTGGTTAACGGCTTCATGAAGGCCGGCTCGCATCAGGTATCATTCAAACCTGAAGGCCTCACTTCAGGAATCTACTTCTACGAAATGGTAACACCCGGCTTCACAAAGAAGCTGAAAATGCTCTACCTTAAATGAGAACTTGAGAACTCGAGAACTCCAGTGCGCCGCGGCGCATTGAGAAATTTATAACTCTCTGGTTCTCGAGTTCTCTGGTTCTCAGGTTCTCAGGTTCTCGAGTTCTCTGGTTCTCAGGTTCTCAGGTTCTTATTCGGGCCATGATCTTTGGATCGTTCAGTTCCCTCTTCGCGTCCAAAGCTATCCAACTGATCTTCTCTTTGTGGGAGAGGATTCTCTCACAGGTTATCAGGGCGTGCATTCTGAGCGTGTTGTTCTTCTTCCCGATCTGTCTGATCCCCCAGTTAACTGCCTTCTTCACAAAGTTCCGTTTATCACCGGCACCATCGAAGAGGTCGTCAAGCCAGTCGATAAAGATCGAATTAGGGAGCTTCTTTCCGTGAACGGCAAGCACCGCCATAAGAACGAAGCCCTCCCTTTTCCTGAACTCTTCCTCACTCTTAATCCACTCTTTCACTTTGTCGAAAACCCAGTCGCACTTTCTAAACAGGTAGATAGCCGCTCCGTCGGTCAGGTCCCACGAGGTCATCTCCGGCATCCACTCTTCAGCGTCAGCCGCTGAAAACTGCTTCGGGTCGGCAACCATGAAGCTCAGTATCCGGGCATCGTGATTCCCTGATCGCCATAGATCAAGAGCGAGAGCGTGGTCTCTCTTTATCTTTTTTGCCACCGACTTTATCATCGGCAGAGGCACGCCGAAGGAGGAAGGAGCGTTAACTCCGAACCGGGCCCTTCCTTCGCGTACATCTTCCCTGCCGTAAGATCTCAGTTCAGCGAGAACTTCTTCGAGCGTCATTTCGTGTGGTGGTTATCGAGACTCTCGAACATTCCTCCAAAGAGGAGCTCTGTTGCCTGCGGTCCGGTGAGCAGGTCATGGGGGAATCCGGGTTCGGTCTTCGTAATTTCATCGAGCAGGGCGAGTTTACCGGCCGGTATCTCGAAATCAAGACAACCAAGGCTGTCAACTATCTGCGCCTCGGTTCTCGCGCCTATCACGGGGATTATTCTATACTTGTTCTGCCTGTGCCAGTTCATGGCCACTTGGGTGGCTGAAACACCCAGTTCATTCGCGATAGCCACAACCTTTTCAGTGATCGCGTTGTTGCGGTCGTTCCGTCTCTGGCTCACCGGTTTTATTCTTCCATTAGCGCCCGGGTCTTTCAGATACTTCCCTGAAAGCACGCCGCCCGCTATCGGAGCCCATGAAGTGCAGGTGATATCATAATATTCGCACATGGGAAGAAGGTCACGCTCGGCATCCCGTTTTAGTAGATTATACTCAGCCTGCAACGCCACAAACTGCGACCACCCTCTAAGCTCCGCCATAACCTGAGCCGCGGATACAACCCAAGCCGGGGTATCTGAAATGGCGATGTATGTAACTTTTCCCATCCGGATAAGATCATCCAACCCACGCAACACTTCATCAATTGGAGTGGTAAAATCCCACATGTGAACATAAAGTATATCTATGTAGTCTGTACCGAGCCTCTTAAGGCTTCCTTCAACCGACCTCATCATATTCTTCCGGCCGTTACCGGCATCGTTAAGGTCGCCCCTTTTGGTGTAAAGACTGTATTTTGTGGCGACTACATACTTGTCCCTCTCGTTGCCCATGAACTCACCGAGAAATTTCTCACTTGTCCCCTCGGTATAGCGGTTGGCCGTATCGATAAAATTTCCACCGGCCTCAACAAACCTGTCGAAAACCTTCCTGCTTCCCTCTTTGTCAGCTCCTGATCCCCACTCCGTTCCGAACGACATGGCACCCAGACAAAGCTCCGAAACCCTTAAGCCCGACCTGCCCAATAATTTATATCTCATCATCTTTATGCTCTCAAATTTGTTTTTCAAAAAATGAAATATACGAATTTAGTCGGGGTTGCCCGCCAGGGTGGCGAGTAGTGAGTAGTGAGGTTTCATACCTCATACATTCATACCTCATACATTCATACCTCATACATTCATACATCATACATTCATACATCATACATCCAAACCCCACACTCTACACTAAAAAAATGTATATTTAAGTTCTTTTTATTTATTTTCCCCGGAGCAGACATGAGGCGACTATTTGCCGCTCTCTTCCTTTCAGCCCTTGCTGCAACCGTAATTCTTCCGCAAGGCAGTGTCAGAGTCAGGATCAATGAGATCATGGCCTCGAATACAAACACGATACCCGACCCCCAATTCAATGAGTACGGCGACTGGGTCGAGCTCTACAATCCCGATTCAGTTGATGCCGACATTTCAGGCTTCTACCTTACTGATATCTTCAGCCAGCCGCAAAAGTGGCGTTTGCCCCTGACAGGCGTTATCATCCCCGCGAACGGATACCTGATTATCTGGTGCGATGATCATAATACCGGTCTTCACGCGAACTTTAAACTTACGGCTAATGGTGAAATGGTGGGGCTTTACTCTTCCACCGGTGCGATGGTTGATACGGTTACCTTCCCCGCGCAGGCAAGCGACATTTCATACGGAAGATACCCCGATGGCGACAACCACTGGTTCAATTTCTTCCCTGCCACTCCGGGCACCCCGAACTTTGAGTCGAACATAACCTCCCGCTGTCCCGAACCGGGTATCAGCATCCAGGGAGGATTCTACACCTCATCTGTTTCTGTTTCACTCTCAACTTCGATGACCGGAAGTGAAGTTAGATACACCCTCGACGGATCGGAACCACGGGAGAATTCGCTTCTCTATTCCGCCCCGATAAACATCGACTCGACCACCGTTCTACGCGCGAGAACTTTCAAACTACAAAGCCTCCCCTCGAAAACTGTAACGAACACTTACTTCATTAATGTTCAGACTGACCTCCCCGTTTTCTCACTCTCCACCGACCCGGCCAACTTCTTCAGCGATACCGCCGGCATTTATGTGGCGGGCACAAATGGCATTACCGGCTATTGCTCGACCGGTCCCAGAAACTGGAACCAGGATTGGGAGCGGCCGATTGCCCTTGAGTTCTTCGAGAATGACAAAACGCGCGCCTTCCGCGTGAACGCGGGGGTTAAGATCTATGGCGGGTGCACCAGGCTCTACCCGGAGAAGTCTCTGGCTATTTATATGCGTGATAAATACGGCGACTCGAAGATCTTCTACAAGATTTTCAAAGATTCCTACCTCTATGAACACAACAACCTGGTTCTGAGGAACGCGGGGCAAGACTGGTACCGCACAATGGTGCGCGAAGGGATGATAAGCGCCCTGGTAAAGGGGAAAATGGATGTCGACCAGCAGGAGTACCGCCCTTCGATCCTCTTTTTGAACGGGAAATACTGGGGCATACACAACATAAGGGAAAAACTTAACGAGCACTACATCGAGTATCACTACAACATCCCTGAAACGGAACTCGATCTGGTTGAATACTCGAAAACACCCGAAATTAAGTGCGGTGACTCGGTGGCCTACTATGAAATGTACAATTTTCTGAAGAACCACGACATTTCGATCGATGCCAATTATGAGATAGCGAAAAGCATGATCGACATCGACCAGTTCATCGACTATAACATCGCCGAGATATACGCGGCAAACGGCGACTGGCCGGCCAACAATGTGAAACTGTGGCGGGAGAGAAAACCGGGCGCGAAGTGGCGCTGGTTGCTCTATGATCTCGACTACTGCTACAACGGAAACGCGAAGGGAATGTACAACACGAACACCCTCGGATACGCGATCGACTCGACCAACACGATCTCTACAAATCCCCCGTGGGCAACTATGATCTTCCGCCGCCTGATGACTCATCCTGAATTCAAAAATGAGTTCATCCAAAGAATGGCTGCCCATATCAGCACAACTTTTGACTACAACAGAACCCTCGGTATTATCGACAGCGTAAAGTCGCTGATCGCCAACGAGATTCCGAAACACAAGTCGCGCTGGCCGAACTCGATTTCATTCGGTGCCACATGGGACGCCCAAGTGGAACTGATCCGTGAGTTCGCCTATCTCCGGCCCGGATACATGAGGGGCTTCTTTAATGAGAAATTCGGGCTTCCGGGGTCATACTCGGTAAACCTTACAAGTAACGACTCGACAGCCGGGCGCGTGATCGCACACAAAGTTACCATGGGTTGGAATACCAAACCCGTCTTCTTCAAGGGAGTTCCGCTAAAGCTTTGGGCAATGCCCAACCCGGGCTACCGGTTCGTCAGGTGGGAAGGTTACCTGAACCAGCCGGGGGAGAAAATTGAAATAATGCCTTCGGCAAATATCGCGCTTAAGGCGATCTTCGAGCCGTTCACCGCTGCCGATTCAGGGCTGGTGATAAACGAGATAAATTATAAGAGCAGCTCACTTTACGACACAGGCGACTGGGTGGAGATTTACAACCCGTCTCACTCATCTGTCGATCTCTCCGGTTACAAATTCTACGACTCGGGTGAGGGTAACCTTTTTACTCTTCCCGCTGGCACTGTGATCGGACCGGCAGGCTACATCGCCATCTGCGAGGATACTGCAAAATTCAGGTTTTTCCATCCTGAAGCAACAAATTACACCGGAAATTTCCCCTTCGGGCTCTCCTCTTCAGGTGAAACTGTTCACATCGCTGATCCGAACGGACTGGTGCTCGACAGTGTTTCTTACGGAACAACCTCTCCTTGGGATCCAAGACCGAACGGGAACGGCTTTACGCTTTCACTGATCAATCCGGAGCTCGACAACTCCCTCGCCACCTCGTGGAAAGGGGGGAAAATGCTCGGTACCCCTTCATACAGAAACGATGTTTATACCGGGATCAAGAGTGCCGGGGATCTGCCTTCTTCATACTCCCTGAGCCAGAACTTCCCTAATCCGTTCAACCCGGAAACGAAGATACTGGTTACGCTACCCGAAAGGAGCAACCTGAAACTTACGGTCTATGATGTGATCGGCAATGAAGTGATGGTAATAGCCGAAGGTGAGTACATGCCGGGAGGATACGAGTTCATCTTGAACGGAAATTATCTCCCGAGTGGAGTTTATTTCTACCGTTTGGTGGCGGCGGAGTTCAGCGCGGTCAGAAAGATGTTGCTGCTGAAGTAACGCCCCCGGATGCCGGCTATTTCGCTATGGCGTGGTCGACGAGTGCCTTTAGCGCGCTTCGCGTGAACGGTTTTGAGATGTAGTCGGTGCAGCCGGCTTCCAGAAACACTTCCCGGTCGCCAACCATGGCATATGCCGTAACGGCGATAACAGGGATGCCTTTATATTCAGGCATCTTTTTAAGTTCATCGAGGATTGTAAACCCGGTTACTCCTTTGCCAAGATTTATATCGAGGAGAATCACGGGATAAACCCGGGCCCTGATCATCTTTAGGGCTTCAGTTACTGTACGGGCAGTATCAACGATGAATTTATCTTTAAGAAATGCACTCGTGACATCGAGTGTTACCTCGTCGTCATCGATCATAATAATTCTTTGCCTATTGTCAGCTTGTTCGCTGTTCATGACAGTCCTGTGTTCTGTTCTAAATTTTTATATCCGCACGGCAGTTCAACTATGAATTCGGAGCCTTCTCCCGGTGTGCTGGTCACACTTATCGATCCGCCCATCTTCTTTACGAACTTTCTGGAGATCGAAAGGCCAAGACCCGAACCTTCGAAGTTCCTGTTCCAACCTTCACTGGCCTGACGGAACTCCTCAAAAATCAATTCCTGGTGCTCCTGAGCAATTCCTATACCTGTATCTTTAACACTCAGGAGTACCCACTCCCCGCTCTCTTCCCTTACTTCTTTTCTGAGGCTTACCTCAACTTTCCCTGTTAGAGTGAACTTTATGGCATTATCCACCAGATCACTGATAACCTGCTCGAATAGCCGGACTTCCACGGCGCATACCACCGGAGCAGGATCGGGGATAAATACCAGTTCAAGCCCCCTTTGTTCCGCAACTTCCCTGTAGTGTTCAACAAGTGATGATATCACCCGGTTCACATCGACCACGACGAGCTGAAGCCCCTCCTCGCCGGTTTCCATACTCGAAACATCCAGTATCAAACTGAGGGTTTTCATTAGGCGCGAGGCAGATCTGTGGATTATTTCACCGGTTCGTCTGATCTCATCATCAGAATGTCGCTCCTTCATAAGTTCCGCGTAACCGAGTATCCCGATCATCGGGGTTCTCAGTTCATGGCTCATATTCGCCAGGAAATTGGTCTTCAACCTGTTGGCTTCTTCGGCTTTTTCCTTCGCCTCCAGGAGTTTCTGCTCGGCCTTTTTTAGCTCCGTAATATCAACGGCAAGCCCGATTATCACCTCATCGCCATTATAAGTGCCCTTGTAGAGCTTCACGAGAGCGTTGAACAGATCACCGTTCTTTCTCTGCCCGATGAACTCGAATTCCGGCATTTCTCCCGCGTGAAGGTGCCGGAGCTGCTCTTCGGTCTCATATGGGCAATCACATTCTGCAGCGTGCAGCATCGAAGGTTTTTTCCCGACTATCTCCTCACGACTGTACCCGAACATCCGCTCGCAACCCGGATTAACCTCGGTGTACTCCCAATTGAAATTCTGTATTGTGATCGCCTCATTCACAGTGTTGAAAAGTCCGCGGAAATTCTTCTCACGCTCGGCTATCAGATCAACCATGTTCCTGCGCTCTTCGCCAACAAGCATGAGCCAACCCAATAGTGCTGTACCTAACGGGTAGATCAGCAGAACGGGAAAGAAAATTGTTTCTCGAACAACCGCCCTGCTTGAATCCGGCAGTAAAACCGTGCAGGCAAGCATCCCGGCGTGAACCAACATCCCAAAAACATACAATTCGGTAAGAGATATCTTCTTGATCTTTTTATACCGGAAGTGCCGCCAGAGCAGACCGGTCGTGCCTGAAACGAACACAACTGCCACCCCCATATTTGCACCATCACCCCCCGAATCGATCCGGTATAACACCATCACCAGCATGCCGATCAGGGTCGGGATCGTACCAAAAAAGAGGCCTGATATCGATATGAGTATCGACCTGGTATCGAACACGATCCCCTCCGTAAGCACCCACGGAGTCCCCATAAGGATGAACGCAATTACACCGGTGCTCAGCCCAATTAAAACCTGCTTGATGTGATAGTTCTGTATGAAGGATGACCTTCTGAAGAAATCATATATCAGCCCTGAAGCGATCAGAAGCGCTGTGTTTTGTACCAAGCCGATGAAGATTGAGGTGTTCATTCGCTGTAATATTGGGCCGCGGATATAAACCGCGGGTTGAGGAAATTGTTATTCTATCGACTCCCAATATAAGAATTATCTTTTAAATTGCGCTTTTACTTTGGATTTACTTTAAAAAGAAAAAAGCCTTGAGATTCTCAAGGCTTTTTGGCTGCCCCGCCAGGGGTCGAACCTGGGCTCTTCTGATCCAGAGTCAGACGTGTTGCCAATTACACCACAGGGCAATTATCACAAAATTAGACTACAAATATAACAACCAATGATCTAAAAACAAAAAGGCTGCATTAATTTTGCAGCCTTTTGTTCGAAAATTAACTGATCCCTCAGTCGAAACGCCACCTCGCGCCCAGAGATACCGACACCCTCTTCGCCTTTGAGGGCGAAAAAAGATATTGGAAATCACTGGTCGCGCCGTCAAAGTAGATCTTCCAGATCTTGAATCCACCACCGAACGACCAACTTGGGATATCACTTCCGCCGGTCGAGAATCCTGTGCGGAACCAGGGAAGCCACGAAGCTTTGGGGTTCCACTCCATTCCCATCGACCATCTGGGCTTGGTGCTGTTCCCGGGCTCGTTATTGAACCCGAAATTAAGATCGGAGGCAAACAGCCACGCGCCGCTTGAACCGGATGTGGTGAAAGCCAGACCGAACCTTAAAGCTCCCGGCAACGATGTGCTGAACTCACCGGTCGGTTGCGCCTTTCCCTTCAGGAGATTCGTGAGTGAATCCCTCTGCTTCTGGTCAAGAATGTCGTCCAGGTAGATCGGCCCTTCAGCTTTGAATTCAGCCGTTTTCTGTGTCCACTTTATCGATCCCAGATCGGTGAGCGCGACACCGAACGACCATTTATCGTTGATCTGCGCGGCAAATCCAAGATCGACTCCGAAACCGGTACCCGCGGGTGTCGGGAACGGGAAGAAGTTCTTTCCTTTGTCGATATGCGTTGAATCGAACTCATACTGCACCCCAAAATCGGGAGAGAAAGCGGAAATGGCACGATAATCACCTGTTCCGGTAAGAACATTGCCCGATCCGATCGTGAAATTAGTGCGTATATAGTCGGTCGCCGCGTAGCCATATCCGTGCATCAGGTTAAGCGAGATACCCGCGGAAACCTTCTTCCAGTTGAAGAGATTGAAATCCCTGGCGTACGAAAGTGAGTATTTCCGCGACCAGATGGCCTTAATATCGAGATTACTGAAATCGTAGATCTCACCGGGTGTATCCCCCTCGAGTGCTATTTTTGCGAAAGTCTCGGGTATGATCGCACGGGAGAAAACGATATCAGAGATGCTGAACCCTATGGTTCCGGCCTTCTTGCCCATGTTGTATGTAGCCGCGAAAAGGGCGAATGAGGTTGTACCGATAAACTTGCTTTCATCAGCGAAAAGGGATCTGAATCTCTTCTCATCGTCGAGACTCAGGTATTTACCCTCTTTTTTGCCGGTTGTGCTGTTCGTCTGACCACCGAAGAAATAATTGTAGTCGTCGAGGGTCATAAAATCGAAACCGGCTCTTATGTTTATCGGCCCGATCACCGTAAATTCGAACGATTTTTCTTCACTCCACGAGATCAACGCGGGGTTGATACCAAGAGCATAGACACCGCGGGCTGTAACCGTGTAGGTCTTCCCCATCGCGGTGGAAACGGGATCCGAACTCGCGGAAATACCTCCTCCATTCTGAGCATTGATCAGAGAAGAGAGAATCAAAACCAACAGTACTGAATATTTAATGTGTTTCATCTCTTCACCTCTACTGATCATTTGGGTCAACTTTATAGGAGAATTTGCCGTATGCTCTTAACTTGAACTTGTCGAGAGCATAGAACTTGACCGGTAAGGCGTTTGGCCTTGAGGTGTTCAACTTCAGATTGAATATGAGAAATTTAGATTTCTGGAAATTCCTGAAATCCTGATTCACAAGCTTTATAACTATACTGTCTTTGGCAGCGGCTATTACCTTGTCATCTGAACCGACAGTCGCGCCGTGAATTGAGACGATTGAGTCATTCCCGGCATTCTTTGGTATCAAGTTCATCACTTTGCTATAATTTTTATCGACAAATGTACCGGAGAAATCAACGCTTGAGGCGAACCCGTTCTCAAGTACCAAAGTGATCTCGGCAGAATTGGCATTGTTCAGCTTCGATGAATCGCTCTCAGAGAATTGAACATCCACTGTGTCTGAAAATGTACCATTGGATATCCCAACATGGAACGGAAAATCGAGTCTGCCGATTCCGTAAACCGAGTCGACCATCTGCGCGGTACCCTCTTTGTAGTTCGGATTCAGCTTCGTCACACCGACCACTGTCATCTTGTTCGGCAGATTGTTCGGGAAAGCCAGAATGAATTGTTCAACCTTAACGGGATCGAGCTTTATCGTGCTCAGACCCGTTCCAAGTATCGTAGGTGGAAGGTCGAGCTCTGCTGTGTTAACACCGTTGGTTCCTTTAAGTTTACCGGAGAATCTTACCTCGAAACTGGTCGCCTTCTGAACAAGCAACTTGATATCAGAGTCTTGCAAGTCCAGCTTTCCAAACTGGAAGCCACCCTGAAGGTCTTTCAGATTGATACCGATGTCTGTTTCAACCACACGAAGTTCAACAGGTTTTACCTTACCGGTGATGCTTTGGATCACGAGCCCGCCCATGCTGATGCTGGAGACGAGACTGTCAGTAACCAAAACGGTGCTTGTTACACCCGGTTGAACATTATTAACAGCCGTGGCGGTGTAAGTTATAGTATTCTTCAGCACGCCACCGGAGTTGACGGTGTAATCTTTCATATTCGAAATAGAGAAACTGCCCGTTCCCTTGGCGGGTACGGTTATAACCTGACTGAAGGATGAGCCATCCGGTTTCTTAAGCTCTGTAACGCCAATAGTAACCTGGAAAGGCATGTCGATCGAGTTTTTGATCGAGATATCCATGTGTCCGGAATCAAACTTGATCAGCGAATACTGAGTCGAGTCGTCAATCTTGATCACATCACTCTTGCTGATCGGATCCTGTTTCGGGATTACCGCTTTAACTCCCGAAATGCCGAGACCTGTGAAGGAGGCGGTTACAATGGTTTTTGGATCAGATGGGAGTGTGACAGTCTGACCGCTGCTTCCCGGAGATGAAAGTTGCACCTCAACACGCAACGAGTCAACCAGCTTTACACCGGCAAGGGGGAAGTTAATGGTCCGTTCCTGATTCTGTGTTAAAGTGAAGGAGGTATTGTCGGTAAGGAGTCGCGTATTCTCCGCGATCGTCGTTCCCCGGTAAGTGTAATTCTTCGCGGCCCTGATGATGATCCTCGAGATGGTTATCGGGATTGGCCCGTTCTCGTTCCGGATTTTCAACGCCATGGTTCCGGCCGACATTTCAGCCACCTCGAATGAGGTCATTCTGGCGAGATCCTGAACGATCAGCGTGTTGTTGACGGGCGGGACTATCTGAGGCTGCCCGGGAGTTACATTGATCCATTGCGTCATCGAAATGTTCTGTGTGATCGGGGCAATAGCATCAACTTTGATGGTGCCAACTGTGGCCTTTATGCTCTTGGGGTCGGCATCAAGTGTCATCCTGTTCTCGATCTTAACCGAGTTCAGATTTTGCAATTGCTCATACACCACGATCGCTGTATCGCTCCTCACCTTAAGGTTTGAGGTATCCCTCTCAACGATCTCTTTTAGCGTGTATTGTCTGTTCACGAATGGAAGATTAAGTTCCACATCCCAAACCGGCATCTTTGGGTCGGTAACTATATCACATCCGGAAAAGAGAAGCAATAAAACACCGGCTATACCGGTCAGACCTTTGTAGAATAACTTCATTGCAGTCTCATATTTAGATTATTAATCGTTTATTACTCAATAATAAACATAATTTGCAATGTCTGCAAATTAATTGTTGTTAAATCACGCGTGCAGGATAAAAAAAGAGCATTAAACGAAAGATCAGGCATTTTCGTGCCATATCAGCCGGCTTTCTTTTAATGCTCTTTCAGCAAATTAACGGGTTCTGATTCCTATTTCAGCAGAAGCATCTTCTTGCTTAATACCACGCTTCCCGCGCGAAGCTCATACAGATAGAGGCCGGAAGGAAGCCCTGAAGCATCGAATTTAACCTCGTACTCACCCGGCTCTTTGGTGTCGTTAACCAACCGGGCCACCTCGACTCCCATAACATCATACACCCGGAGAACCACATCAGCCCTTTCCGGTAGCGAGTAATTGATCGTGGTTGACGGATTGAACGGATTCGGGTAATTCTGGCCAAGCGCGAAGGTTGCAGGCACTTCAACAGGATCATCGACACTCACCAAACCTTGCTGGGTGCTACCGACTATATCAGAAAAATGGGATATGCGGGTTACCAGAGAATCGTTGTAGTTCTGGGTTGTGATCCCCTGAAGGTTGAATCCTCCGGTGGCCTGTAGATAAGCGAATGCCAGAAGCGCCGCGGGGTTGAGACCCGACTGCTGACAGAACGCGTTGAAAAGTCCCGACTTCTTCAGTACAAGTTTAAACGCGAATGGCGTTGTGAATGTGAACGGGCTCGGTAGCGGGTCGTTTCCAGCAAAGTCGTAAACTTCTATTCTCCAGAAGAAGAAGAGGTTCAAAGCGTTCGCCGGAGTAAAGAGGCCGTTGCTACAATTAACATTGTTCAGCGTTATCCTGACCTGGATGTCTTGACTGATGCATCCGTCTTCAAAAATGAAGTAGGAACCTACCAGTGAGTTGTATAACGACTGAGCGATATTGTAAGGGGCTGCAAGGTTCGCTTGTTTTATCGAATATTGCTGTCCCTCACGGATGGTGTCATTCCAGATCGAGAACTGGGGGGCGTTTGTACATTTTATCGAAATGACAACATTGATCTTGTTCTGCTGCGCGAAGACCGCGCCCGAGAACAGAAAAAGGATTATGAAAAGTATGCTTCTTTTCATTTTTAACTCCTCGAGATGATGTTTTGATTAAAATTCCGGAAAAACGGGTCTATTAAAGTTGTTTCAAATATCGATCTGAATTTAACATATAATCGGCTATTTGCAAGATTATTTTATCACACTAAAGAGAATTTTCGGCGAGAGGTGACGCAGATAACAAAAGAGGCTGCCTTTTCGGGGCAGCCTCTCTCTTAAGACTCTCTAGTTGAACTTTTCAGTCCGGGGAGGTGGGAATCCGAATTGTTGCTCTTGAGTGAAATCGACATTGATCTCACCGAAGCGGGTTTCGTATTTTTCTATATTGTCGGCCAGTGCCCTGAGCAGCATTTTCGCGTGCTGCGGGGTGGTGATTATCCTCGACATCACCTTGGCTTTCTGAACCCCCGGAAGTATCCGGGTGAAATCGATAACGAACTCGGCCGGCGAATGGGTTATGAAAGCTAGGTTCGAGTAAATACCTTCCGCTTCCTTCTCTCCAAGCTCAACATTTAACTGCTGCTGTTGTGGAACAGCAGGATCTTTCGGATTCTGACTCATTTTACTTCATTTCCAATAAAATCTTCTGAACTTCTTCAGCTTCTTTGGTCTTGCTCAATCTTGTGTAAGCCTTGAAGAGAAGATCGTATCCCTTTTTCTCCTTTGGAGCTTTTTCCACATAGATCTTTGCGTTTTCGACGCATTTCTCGAATTTCGGATTGGCTTCAGGTCTGCCGTCTTCTTTGTTGGCGTCAGCCTTCTTCAGAATTGTGAGACCCCAGTTGTAGAAAGCGAATCCTTCATAGTAGTAAGCTTCGAAGAAGTTAGGATCAAGTTTCACTACTTCAGCAAACTCGGCAACCGCGGCTGTGTAGTTCTGAATGTTTGTGAGGAAGATACCGTAATAAAGCCTGCTGAGCTTGTTTGCCGGGTTCTTTTTAACTTCACCCTCGAACAGAGCGGCACCTTCTTCAGCCTGGTTCAGGAAACCATAAATGCTCGCGAGCGACTGGAGAAGATTCTCGTTACCGGGATGAACATTCAGACCTTTCTTCGCGATATCAAGTGCTTTATTGAAATCGACCTGGGCGGCGATACTGTCGGCCGCGTTCTTGCTGGCCTTGTACGCGTTGTTTTTCACTTCGCCTTTTTTGATGTATATCTCTGCCAACTGAGCATAGGCGTAGTCAGATCCTTTTTTCTCGACGATCTTTTCAAGAATCGGAATCGCTTTATCGTTCTCGCCTCTGGTAAGGTAGATCATCGAAACGATCTTGAACGCCTCGAGTGAATCAGGCTCAAGGAAGATGGCTGTGTTAAACTTCTCGAGTGCCTTATCGAGGAAAATTGCCGTGGTGTCTTTCGATTTCGATTGAGCAGCCTTGTTGTAATTGGCCACACCACCGTTGAAAGCCTCTGCCCACGAGTTCTGAGTGATCACATCGATCTCTTTTTTGAACTTGCCGCTGATCTCAAGGGATTTGTTGAAGTTTTCAACCATTCCTTTGAGGTCTTCTTTTTCTTTACAGACTACACCAAGGAGGTAGTAACCTTCATCACTCTTTGGATTCTTGGATATTTCCTTGTTCAGCGATTCAGTGGCTTTATCCCAATTCTTCTGCTGCATGTAAAGCTTCGCGCTCGACATCTCGGCGGAAGAACACTGATAGCCTGAGAGCATAAGCCCCAGAAGAATCAGACCTGAAAAAAGTGCGTTGATCTTTTTCATTAGTTTCTCCAAATTTCAAAATTTAAGGTCATTTAAAATACTCAGAATTCGTTGCATATACAAGATTTCCAGATTATACCCTCTCTCTTTATTCCCGTACTCATCTAAAAAATTGATTTTGACCGATTTTATAGATAAATTTCATCTTTAAAAAGAGGTTTTTCTTGACAACGGAAGAGATCATTAAAAAAGTACCCAAGGTGCTTCTCCACGAACATCTTGACGGCACCCTGCGGCCCGAAACAATAATTGAATTGGCCAAGGAAATTAATTACACCAAACTCCCCACTAACGACCCCGAAGAACTGAGAAAATGGTTCCACCGCGGTGCCAACAAAGGCAACCTGGTTGAGTACCTCCAGGGGTTCGAACACACCTGCGCTGTGATGCAAACCCGCGAAGCCCTGAAACGGGTGGCTTTTGAAATGATCGAAGATATGTATAACGATGGCGTTTGCTATGTCGAGATAAGATTCGCGCCTGTATTCCACACGCAGAAAGGCCTCTATATGGACGATGTGGTGGCGGCTGTGCTCGAGGGGCTGGAGGAAGGAAGAGAGAAATTCAAAGTTGAATACGGCCTCCTTCTTTGCGGGATGCGCAACATGAAAGACACACTCGAGATCGCTGAACTCGCGGTTAACTTCAGGGAAAAAGGTGTGGTAGGTTTCGACCTCGCCGGTGAAGAGGGTGGCTATCCCCCCAAGAAGCATATCGATGCTTTCCAGTATATACAGCGGGAAAATTTTAACATCACAATACACGCCGGTGAAGCTTTCGGGAAAGAATCGATCTGGCAGGCAATTCAATGGTGCGGCGCTCACCGGATAGGACATGGAACCCGTCTGATCGAAGACATGATCCTCGATGAAGATGGAGAGACGGTAAAAGGGATGGGCGACCTCGCGCAGTATGTTCTCGATAAAAGAATCCCGATCGAGTGCTGCCTGCTCAGTAATGTCCATACTGGCGCGGTCGAAACACTCGAAAAGCACCCCTTCAAGATCCTTTACAAAAACAAGTTCAGAGTCACCGTGAACACAGATAACTGCCTGATGAGTGACACTACAATGACCAAGGAGTTCGTTACTGCCGTTCAGACATTCGATCTAAACCTCGATGATGTTGAAAAAATTACAATTAACGCGATGAAATCGGCATTTATACACCATAACGACAGGATCCGCCTGATCTATGATGTTATAAAACCCGGTTATCTTGAGATGAGAAACACACTGACCTCACTTAAAATTTAGGAAAAAATGAAAATAGCTCTTAGAAATTATAATCTCGATTTTGACAAGACCGACAAGAAGGTTGTAGTACAGTTTCTTAAACAGGCTATCAAACAAACTGACGGAAGTCAGGAAGTGAACATGGTTAAACAGAACCGCACGCTATCTTCCATTCTCGAAAAGGTTAGCAGTTCTGATTCTGTGAAGTTTACCAAAGATGAATACTTTGCCCTGAAGAACATGATAGTTGCCAATCAGCAACATCTAAAAAAACAACTTGCATCCGCCGGGTTTTTTAAGAAGTGGTTATATAAATCACTTGAGGGGCAGTACTCGAAACTTGTTACCAAGTATTTTCAGGAAAAGTGATAATGGTTAAAGAAGAGAGGATAATTAAAGCACCTCACGGCGCAACCCTCCACTGTAAAGGGTGGGTTCAGGAAGCTGCCATGCGCATGCTGATGAACAACCTCGACCCCGAGGTGGCGGAGAATCCCGCTGAACTAATAGTTTACGGCGGAAAAGGAAAGGCAGCCCGGAATTGGGAATCGTTTGATGCCATAGTGCGCTCCCTTCAGGAGCTCGAGAACGATGAAACCCTCCTTGTTCAGTCAGGCAAGCCTGTCGCGATCTTTAAAAGTCATCCTGACGCGCCCAGAGTCCTCATTTCTAACTCTATGCTTGTTCCCCGTTGGGGAACATGGGATGAGTTCCGGAGGCTGGAAGCCCTCGGGCTTACAATGTATGGCCAAATGACCGCGGGTAGCTGGATCTATATCGGTACACAGGGTATCCTCCAGGGTACTTATGAAACATTCGCCGAGTGCGCCCGCCAGAAATTCGGCGGTTCGCTTAAAGGTAAACTCCTTCTCACCTCAGGTCTCGGAGGCATGGGCGGAGCCCAGCCCCTCGCGGCTACAATGAATGGAGCCACCTTCCTCGGTATCGATGTCGACCGCTCCCGCATCCAAAAAAGAATCGATACCGGTTACATCGATATCCTCACTGAAGACCTCGATGAAGCGATAAAACTTGTTCTTGAGGCTAAAGCCAATGGGGCAAATGTATCAGTTGGCCTCGTCGGGAATGCAGCTGATGTGCTGCCCGAACTCCTTAAGCGAAATGTTGTCCCTGATATCGTAACTGACCAGACCTCCGCCCACGATACATTGAACGGATATGTTCCGATGGGAATGTCGTTCGAGGAAGCGGTAGCTCTCAGAAAAAGCGATCCCGATAAATATATCGAACTCGCGAAGCAAACGATTGTTGTCCACCTAAAAGCAATGCTTGAGTTCAAGAAGCGCGGCTCTGTAACATTTGATTATGGTAACAATATCCGCGGTGAAGCGAAAGCGAACGGTGTGGATAACGCGTTCGATATCCCGGGGTTCGTACCCGAGTATATCCGTCCTCTCTTCTGCGATGGCAGCGGACCTTTCCGCTGGGCTGCACTCTCCGGTGATCCTGAAGATATTTATGTTACCGATGAGGCAGTTAAGGCCGCGTTCCCCGATAACAAGTCGCTCCACAACTGGCTGGAGATGGCCCGTAAAAAGGTACACTTCCAGGGACTTCCCTCCCGGATATGCTGGCTGAGCTACGGCGAACGGGCAAAGATGGGACTCATCTTCAATCAACTCGTCGCGGATGGCAAGGTTAAAGCCCCGATCGTGATCGGGCGCGACCACCTCGACTGCGGATCGGTCGCTTCTCCCTATCGCGAAACCGAAGCGATGAAAGACGGGAGTGATGCTATTGCTGACTGGCCGATCCTCAACGCTCTTATTAACGCGGTGAATGGCGCTTCATGGATATCAGTCCACCACGGAGGTGGCGTTGGTATCGGAAACTCCATCCACGCGGGAATGGTGATCGTAGCCGACGGAACTCCCGGGGCAGCGGCACGAATTCAGCGCGTACTTACTTCCGACCCAGGAATGGGTATTGTAAGACACGCGGATGCCGGTTATGAAAGGGCTATCGAGAACGCCCGGACAAAATCGGTTAATATACCTATGATAAATAAAAATATGGAGTAGATCATGTCACTGAAAGTATTAATTGCTGATCAGTTTCCGGAAAAGTATATCAATAAACTGACCGAGCAGGGTATCGAGGTTAGCTACCAGCCAAAACTTGGCGAGAATGATATCCCTGCCGCGGCCAAAGATGTGGATATCATCGTTGTTCGTTCAACCAAAGTTAACGAAGAAGCGATCAACGCCGCCGAAAAACTGAATCTTATCATCCGTGCCGGTGCCGGAGTTAACAATATCAACACTTCTGCCGCCAATAAAAAAGGCGTCTATGTAGCAAACTGCCCCGGAAAGAACTCGATCGCGGTGGCTGAACTCGCCATCGGTCTTATGGTCGCGATCGACAGAAAGATACCTGATAATGTTGCCGACTTCAGAAATGGTGTCTGGAACAAAGGTGTATATTCGAAAGCACAGGGAATTTTCGGTAAAAACCTCGGTATTATCGGTTTCGGTAACATCGGCAAGGAAGTGGCGGCAAGGGCTACCGCGTTCGGCATGAATGTTTACGCGAAGGATATTTCACGCGTTGAAGGCTACGGTGTAAAAGAGTTTTCAGAAATGGAAAAAATACTTCCTATCCTCGATATCATCACCATTCACTTGCCTTTGACCGACGGCACAAGGAAACTTTTTAACCGTGACATGTTCAAACTGATGAAACCTAACAGTATCCTGATCAACACTTCAAGAGCAGAAGTTATAGATGAAGATGCCCTGTTGGAAGCGATAGAAGAAAAGAACATCTTCTGCGGGCTTGATGTGTTCGTGGGTGAACCGGAAGGAAAAGCCGGAGCGGTTTCATCGAAACTGATGGACAACAAGAATATCTACATAACTCACCACATTGGCGCTTCGACTGAGCAAGCACAGGATGCGGTCGCGGAAGAAACAGTTAACATAATCAAAGGTTACATCAATAGCGGAGTGATTGCTCACTGGGTAAACAAAGCCCGCTGGGAAGAGTCACACTATCAGCTCGTCGTTAAACACTACGATAAACCGGGAGTTATCGCAACGATCCTCAATGTAATGAAAAAAGACAATGTTAACATAGAAGAAGTTGAAAACGAGATCTTCGCAGGTGGGTTGGTCGCCAAATGCACCATCAAGCTGAAACAACCCCTCAGCCACGATACCCTCGAAGAGATCAGAAACATCCCTGAGATCCTCAACCTTTCGCATGTTGAAGTTTAACTTCGAAGTGTGAACTATGAACTGTGAACTGTGAAGTAATTGTATGAAATATGAAGTATGAAGTATGATTGCTGAATAACTCACAGAAATCCGATTATAAATACAATAGGCTGTCTCAAAAGGGCAGCCTTTTTTATTTCAGGCAATCGCTGTTTGAAGACGACTTCACCCTTCACCCCTCACCCTTCACACTTAAACTAAAGTGTACTCCGGTATATCTTCCGTAAAATTGTAGTAATAGGGTGTGGAGATGAGGTTTGTAAGATTTTCAAGTATCTCGTCGCTTAATTCGAACGAGAGGTGGTGAAGATTTGATGAAAGGTGCTCAAGTGTCCGTTCGGAGATACCTGTGGTAGAGAGGTATTCGATGCCAAAGTTGAACAGGTCGTCGTTCATCTGGTTCACTTTGCGGTGTACCGACTCGAGTATCTCTTCCCGTGACGAGATAAGGATGTACGATATCAAGGGGAAGTTAAGAGATTCAACGGCTTCTTCCACGATGTTCATCCCCAATTCGTACCTTCCGCTGAGGTAATTGTCGTCACCGGCAACGAACAGGTTGCTCGCATGGTGGATATCACCGTCGTAAGTTACCAGCCGGGGGTCGATACTGTAAAGTTCCTTAAAAATCACACGGAGAAGGGTCATGTCACTGAATGAGATGTCACCCTTTAGTGTGATCTCCTGAACCTCTTTCTCACCCGGCTTGAAATAAAGGAAACCGTTAGAGAAGACCGCCTCGGTAACAATAGCGAAGCTGCCTGAAATACAGAAGTCGCCACCGTTGTGGAGGTCGAGCGGGGGTATGAGCGCGATATCCACTTCCCTGTTCTTAACTGCCCCGGGCAGTTTGGAAACAGGCATGAAGACTATTTCGCATTCAAGCTTGCTCTTTAAAAAGGCGGAGAACATCCCTGTGAGGATGTTCGGTGAGATTCCAAGTTTCATAAAGAAAAAAAGAGGCTGCCCCGGATCATGCCGCGGCAGCCCTTAAAGAAAACTTTGTGTTTGCTTTTAGCGTAAGTTTTTATCTTTGATCTTAGCGGCTTTACCTGAAAGCTCTCTGAGGTAGTAAAGTTTCGCTCTGCGGATCTTTCCTTCTCTGACGCGTTCAACTTTGGCTACTTTAGGGGAGTTGAAAGGGAATATCCTTTCCACGCCAACACCGCTGGATATCTTGCGTACAGTAAAGGTTCTATTCTCGAGGCTGCCTTTGATGCTGATGACATCACCTTCGAAAGGCTGAATTCTTTCTTTGTCACCCTCGATAACCCTTACATGCACCCTCACCCTGTCACCGATATTGAACTCGGCAAAATCGGTTCTCTTCTCCTCAGGGATAAAATCATATAGGCTTTTCATACCTGTGCTCCAATCTTGTTTATCTTTTTCCAAATTTCAGTTAAAATCTTCGATTGTTCTTCCCTCCACGCTTTAACCTTCCCGTGGTCTCCCTGAAGCAACACTTCCGGAACCTTCATCCCTTTGTATTCAGCGGGTCGCGTGTAGCATGGCGCGCCAATCATGTCGCCATCCTGAAACGAATCGTCTAATGCCGATTCACTATCGTTAAGTACTCCCGGTATCAGCCTGACTATCGAGTCGACCATTACCATTGCCAAGAGTTCACCACCGGTTAATACAAAATTCCCGATCGATACCACATCCGTGGCAAATGCCTGGCGTACCCTGTCGTCAATCCCTTTGTAGTGTCCGCATATTATCATTATGTTCTTCATCAGCGAGTACCTGTTGGCATCCTGTTGGTCGTAAATCTTACCGTGCGGAGCGGTGAAGACCACGGCATCATAATCTCTTTCGCTTTTCAGCTTCTCAATAATATCAAAGAAAGGTTCAACTTTAAGAACCATCCCCGCCCCACCGCCGAACGCTTTGTCGTCGATCATCCGGTGCCTGTCGTAGGCATGGTCGCGCAGGTTGTGAACAAATATTTCAACCTTCTCTTTGTTCTGTCCCCTTTTAATGATACTCGAGGTAAGCGGCCCTTCGAAAAAATCCGGAACCGCGCTGATAATGTCAATCCTCATCGTCATAACCGGGGAAGTTCTCTGAGAGCAGCATCAATTTTTCTTCAGCCGAAAAGCTTTCGATAAATTCGCTGACAGCGGGCACCAGAACCTCTTTCCCCTCTTTTCTTATCACATATACATCGTTTGCAGGCAGCACCATTACATCTTCTATCGTGCCAAGTTCTACACCCTTAAAGATCACCCTGCTGCCTATGAGATCGTGGATAAAATAAGTATTGGCGGGCAGATTCACGATCTCACTCTCAGGGATGTAAACATCCTTTCCAACCAAAACCTCAACATCCTTGTCAGTATCGAATTTTTCGAACTTCATCAGGATGTCTTGCCCCTCGTACTTAACTTTCTCCACCTTTAGTTGCTTGAATGAAGCGTAGAACTCCACTGAGACCGTTTTTAACTTTTTAAAACGGTCCGGAAAATCAGAAAAAGAATTCAATCTTAAAAAGCCGTCCCTACCGTAAACCGCGACTATCCTGGCAATTAGAATGTAACCGTCCACGAAATCTGGCAAGGCTTAATCGATTATTTCCAGAACTGCCCGTTTGCCTTCCTTTGCCGCTACAGCGGTTAAGAGAACACGCATCGCCTGAGCGGTTTTTCCTTGCTTACCGATAACTTTTCCGACATCATCAGCGTCCACTTTTAAGGCAAAGACGACCTTCTTTTCCTCCTCGGATTTGATTTCAACGACTACCTTATCGGGAAAATCGACAAGATGTTTGGAGATGAATTCAACAAATTCCTTCATTCGGAATCCTCCATTCGAGCAAGGGGGCTTAGATCAAAGTATAGTACAGCGAGAACTATGCGTTCTCTTCAGAAGAAGCACCCTTCACTTCTGCTGCACTTTCAGAACTCTCAACTTTCTCCTCAACCGGTGCAGGGGCGGGAGCAGCTTTCACTTCTTTCTTGGGAGCTGGAGCAGGAGCAGCCACTTTGCGGCCTTCTCTCCACTTTGCCATGTTCGCCTCGATATCTTCGGCCGAGAAGTTCTTCTTCAGCATCTGTCTCTTGTAGAGAACACCTGTCTGACGGAGAAGGCTTCTAACAGTATCTGTCGGTTGTGCTCCAAAACCAAGCCATTTAAGGGCTTTTTCTTCATCGATGATGATGGTATGGGGGTCAGTCTTCGGATTGTACTGTCCGACTGCTTCAAGGTATTTTCCGTCTCTCGGTACTCTCGAGTCAACGGCGACAATTTTGTAAACGGGCTGTCTTTTCTTGCCCATTCTTGCGAGTCTTAATTTAACCAAATCTGGTTTCCTCCGGATAGCAAATTATGTTATTTCTGTTTTCTAAAAAAGTTTTGTTTGTTAAGCCTGGTGATCATAGTCTGCATTTCTGTGAACTGCTTTATCAACCGGTTAACATCCTGTATCGAGGTACCGCTACCACGGGCTATTCGCCGTCTGCGGCTTCCGTTTAATATTTTAGGATTCGATCTCTCCGTTCTGGTCATCGAGTTGATCATTGCTTCCACTTTAACAAGCGCGTTATCATCAACCTTCTGATTCTTTACATGACTGGGTATACCCGGTATCATGGCAATAAGAGATGAGAGAGAACCCATTTTCTTGATCATTTTTATCTGCTTCAGAAAGTCATCCAGATCGAATCTGTTCTTCCTGAGTTTCTCTTCCAGATCCTCGGCATCTTTCTGGTCGTAGGCTTCCTGAGCCTTTTCAACCAGACTGACTACATCGCCCTTGCCAAGTATTCTCGAGGCAAGACGATCGGGATAGAAGATATCCATCGCTTCCAGCTTTTCACCGGTCGAGATGAACTTGATAGGTTTCCCTACCACTTCCCTTATCGAAAGGGCGCAACCGCCGCGTGAATCGCCATCGAGTTTTGTGAGAACGATCCCGTCGAAATTAACCACATCGTTGAACGACTTGGCTGAGTTAACCGCGTCCTGTCCCGTCATCGAATCAACGACAAAAAGAACCTCTGTCGGTTTCACCAAAGCTTTAATATCGGCTACTTCCGTCATCAGTTCTTCATCGACATGGAGTCTGCCTGCAGTATCGATAATGATCAGATCGTTTCTGTTCTCATCTGCATACTTCAGAGCGTCCGCGGCTATTTTACGGGCATCCCTTTCCTCAAGACTGAAAACAGGCACATCAATCTGCCTGCCGAGGGTCTTTAACTGTTCAATGGCCGCCGGACGGTAGATATCCGCCGCGACGAGCAAAGGCTTTTTGCCCATCCCCTTGAACCGTTTCGCGAGCTTTCCGGAAAATGTTGTTTTACCGGAGCCCTGCAAACCAACGATAAGGAGAATGGTCTTCCCCGATGGATTCAAACTCAGTTCCTGAGATGATCCACCTAAAAGGTCTACAAGTTCGTCATAGATGATCTTGGTGATCAGTTGACCCGGGGTAATTGAGGCAATAACCTCCTGACCCATGGCCTTCAGCCTGATCCGCTCGATAAAATCCTTCGTCACCTTGTAGTTAACATCGGCGTCGAGAAGGATCCTGCGAATTTCTCTTACCGTGTCACTTACATTCGACTCGGTAAGTTTACCCTGCCCACGAATCTTTTTTAGGGCTAATTCTAACTTCTCGCTAAGATCCTCAAACATCAGTAGTGCTAACCTTTAAGGGCGTTTGCTCCCGAAACAACCTCAAGAAGTTCTTTCGTAATAGCAGCCTGTCTCGCTTTATTGTAAGTAAGCTTAAGCGACGAGATCAGCTCTGACGCGTTTGTGGTGGCATTTTCCATCGCGGTCATTCTTGCTCCGAACTCGGCCGCGTTAGAATCGAGGAGAGCCTTCCAAAGGTTGGTCTCGAGATACTGCGGCAACAGGGCGTTAAGAATGTCCTTCTGCGACGGTTCGAAGATGAAGAGCTCACCGGATGTTCCTTCCTGAACTTCGAGTGGTACAGGGAGAAATTGTGAAACGATCACCTTCTGTGAAATTACCGATCTGAATTCGTTGTATATAAAGGTAACCTTGTCGAATTTCCCTTCAAGATAGCCGTTAAGGGCTGTTGGAAGTATCTTCCCGACATAGGAAAAATTCAGCGAGTTGAACAGACCAATAAGGTCACCAACTAATGTATAGTTCCTTTTCCTGAAATGGTCGTAACCTTTTTTACCAACGCAGTAGAGCAAGGGATTGATCCCCTGCGCCTTGAGACTCTCGACATAAGCCGTGGTCTCTTTAATAATATTGGTGTTGAACGCGCCGCAGAGACCCCTGTCTGCTGTAACAACAACCACAAGCTCGGTCTTCACTTCCCTTACTTTTACAAAAGGATTAGTAGCCTTGTCTTCTTCAGTGAAAAGATTTCCGACGAGGCTTCCCAATTTGTTAGTGTAAGGTCTGGCGCTTACGATAGCGTCAGTGGCACGGCGCAGTTTGGCCGCGGCCACCATCTTCATGGCCTTTGTGATCTGCTGGGTGCTTTTAACACCTTTGATCCTGTTTCTCAGGTCTCTAAGAGTTGCCATTACTCGTCAGCTCTTACTTCTTAAATGAGTTTGAGAATTCAACTACCGATTTCTTGATCAGTTCTTCGATATCAGACTTGATCTCTTTGGCCTCTCTGATGCTCTTCAGAATTTCGGGATATTGCCTGTCGATGAAAGCAAGGTATTCTCTCTCGAATTCTTTAACTCGCGAAAGCTCCACTTCATCGAGGTAACCTCTGGTTCCGACATACACCGCGACTACCTGTCTTTCAACAGGAATCGGATGATAGATGCCCTGTTTCAGGAGTTCGACGAGTCTTGAACCTCTGGCAAGTGTTCTCTGTGTTGAAACATCAAGGTCGCTACCGAATTTCGCAAATGCTTCGAGTTCTCTGTACTGAGCAAGATCAAGTTTCAAACTACCGGCAACTTTCTTCATCGCTTTGATCTGCGCGTTACCACCCACGCGGGAAACGGAGATTCCCACATTGATGGCGGGACGCACGCCCGCGTTAAACAGGTTCGGCTCAAGATAGATCTGACCGTCAGTGATCGAGATAACATTCGTCGGGATATATGCCGACACATCACCTTGCTGTGTCTCGATGATCGGAAGCGCTGTGAGCGATCCGCCGCCGAGTTCGTCACTGAGTTTGGAGGCTCTTTCAAGCAGTCTTGAGTGGAGATAGAACACATCACCGGGGTAAGCTTCACGACCGGGGGGTCTTCTCAATAGCAACGAAAGCTCTCTGTAAGCAGCAGCCTGTTTCGAAAGATCATCGTAGATCACAAGGGCGTGTCTGCCGGTATCACGGAAGAACTCGCCAAGGCACGCGCCTGAATACGGAGCAATGAACTGCATCGGAGCAGGATCAGAAGCCGATGCTGAGATGATTGTGGTGTAAGCCATAGCGCCTGTTTCCTGCAGTTTGGCAACAACTTGGGCAACAGTTGAACGCTTCTGACCTATCGACACATAGATACAGTAAACAGGATTTACCCCGAGGGCTTTTGCCTCTTCAGAGTGTGTGAATTTCTGATTGATGATCGTGTCGATCGCAATGGCAGTCTTACCGGTCTGACGGTCGCCGATGATAAGCTCTCTCTGGCCTCTACCGATCGGGATCATTGCATCGATAGCTGTGATACCTGTCTGAAGCGGTTCCTTTACAGGCTGACGCTGCATAACGCCGAGGGCTTTTCGTTCGATCTCCTGGTATTGGGATGCGTTTATAGGGCCTTTACCGTCGATCGGTATTCCGAGTGGTGTTATAACTCTTCCGAGCATTTCGTCACCCACGGGCATTGATGCAACACGGCCGGTCCTTTTTACCTGATCGCCTTCTTTTACAAGTGATGAATCACCAAAAAGGGCGCAACCAACAGAGTCTTCTTCAAGGTTGAGAACCATTCCAAAAACATCATTCGGGAACTCAACCAACTCACTGGCCATAACCTTTGAAAGACCGTAAACTCTCGCGATACCATCACCGACGGAAAGCACTGTACCCACTTCATAGATATCTGCTTCCGATCTCTGTCCGGATAATTGCTCTCTTAAAAGATTTGTGATCTCATCCGGTCTGATTTTAATCATATATCAAGTCCCATTCTTAA
>Ga0116141_10000382_pt1 | contig 34272 bp, 34 predicted proteins | sample AD_UKC097_MetaG_FD_89744 | JGI IMG/M metagenome (GOLD analysis project Ga0116141, IMG submission 89744) | Active sludge microbial communities of municipal wastewater-treating anaerobic digesters from USA - AD_UKC097_MetaG | ecosystem: Engineered > Bioreactor > Anaerobic > Digestate | place: USA...
AAAACATATACATACACAAATGAGAACCTTGGACGGGAGGTGAAAGCGATGATGTTTTCCGAGAGGGTAATCGACAGGAATGATTTTTATATCTCGAATCATAAAAGCTTCAGCTGTACTGACTGTCATTCAGCGGATTATGTCATTTTTCCCCATCCCGGCGAGCTGAGGATGGAACAGAGTTTCAACTGTCTCGACTGCCACGGCGGCGACGATATGTTCTCCGAATTCAACTTTGAGATCATCGATGCAGAATACCGGGAAAGCGTTCATTTCAAACTCGAGGAAGAGGGCTTTACCTGCTGGAAGTGCCATGGTCCGCACGATTACAGGATCAATATCCGAAACAGCACAAACATTAAGGAAACCATACTTTACGACAACAACATCTGCCTTCACTGTCATTCCGATTATGACAGGTTCCGCCTTCTTTCAGAAAGGGAAGAAATAAGTATTCTGGAAACACATGAATGGCTTCCCAACCAGGCGGCGCACTTCAGGAGCGTAAGATGCATAGAATGCCATACCCAGATTAATGATTCCGTGCTTGTTGCACATCTTATCAGGCCGAAGGAGATGGCTGTGAAAGGATGTAATGAATGCCACTCGAAAAATTCTCTGCTGATGTCATCCCTTTATAAGTTTCAATCAAGAGAACAGAGAAAGGACGGGTTTTTTAACGGAATAATAATGAATCAGTCGTATGTTATCGGTGCCAACAGAAATGAATACCTGAACTGGCTGAGTTTCGTGATCTTTTTCATAACTGTTGCAGTCATTGCTGTTCACATCACATTCAGAACAATAAAAAAACGGAGCCGGAAATGAGTTATATTTATTTATATCCCAAATGGGTGAGATTGTGGCACCTTCTGAATGCCATCCTCTTTATTATTCTGATTATAACAGGCCTCAGCATGCAGTACACAAGCAAGGAGGGGAATGTCCTTCTTGTTGGTTTTGCGAAGGCAGTGAAATGGCACAATTTTGCAGCCGTGATACTTACCATTAACTATATACTCTTCGTGACAGGAAACATACTTTCGGGGAACGGGCGTTATTACAAAATCAAAAAGGATAATTTCAGGCCAAACCTCATGAAACAACTGAAATTCTACGCTTCAGGTATGTTCAGGGGTGAGCAGCACCCTTTCCCTGTTACTGAGGAGAATAAATTCAATCCGCTTCAGAAATTCTCCTATGTGCTTGCGATGTACGTGGCCATGCCCCTGCTTATCATTTCGGGAATAGGACTGATGATACCTGAGATAACCGTCAATAAGTTTTTTGGGGTCAGCGGACTTATTCTGACAGATCTCCTTCATGTAATAACCGGTTTCTTTCTTTCCATTTTCATGATAATACATATTTACACATGCACTCTGGGATCAACACCCTTTGCCCTTTTCAGGGGAATGATTTCGGGATATCACGAATCGGAAAAACACTGAAATTTGGTTTTGACAAAAATTTGCACGAAAATTGCAACTAAATATGCATATATATAAATCTAAAAATTGAAAATATGAACAGATCAGTAAAGACCTTCATGAAAATCACGACTTTTGCCATTGCCGGACTATTAATATCATCGGGCCTGATGGCACAGGAAAAGCAGGCTAAACCATGGGAAGTGCCGGCAGAATTCAAATCAATGAAAAATCCTGTTGCCAGTAATGAAGCAAGCATTAATGCAGGTAAGGCGCTGTACACAAAGCATTGTGCTTCATGCCATGGCAAGACGGGACTTGGTGATGGTGTCAAGGCCAGGATGCTTAAAGATTTTGCCGGAGATTTTTCAGGTGCTTACTACCAGAACCAGACTGACGGGGAACACTTTTACAAGACTAAAGTGGGAAGGGGTGAGATGCCGAAATACGAGGGTAAACTGACCGATGATGATATCTGGAACATGGTTAACTACATGCGTACCTTTAAAAAGTAATGCATACAGAATAAAAGGGTAAAAAAAGAGGCTGTTCTTTTGTGGAACAGCCTCTTTTTCTATAAAATACCTAAAGAGCTTCTATTGAATTCTCGAGCAGTTTTTTGATGTAGGGATAATTATGTACTCCCATGCTTCCATCCCTTACCACAAGCTGGAAGTTAATAATTGCACCCATCTGTGCGTTGGTAAGAGCAGGTAAAGGCGGAGTACCGTTGGCCGGATTCCTCCAGTAGCCGGTAGGATTGGATCCTGAATCATAGATATCAAGATATCCGTGATTCTCCCCGTCTTCAGGGTCAGTCTGAAAGATATCATGGCCATCCCCGGCCGAGTTGATAAGGTCGGCAAGTTCCCCTAGAAGTGTTTCAATGTCTTCTCTCGCTTCTTCAAGCAAAGCGCTGGAAGAACTCATCCCGCTGTGGCAGCCTGTTGCATTGCAACCATTGTAGTTTCCGGCAGCCGAAAAGGAATGACCGCCTGCCAGTCCTGATGGTGTTGCCATATGACAGTCGACGCATGAAGCTCCGGCCGTGTGAGCCGAATTCTCATAACCGGTTCCGAACTCGATTCCCCCGGTCCCTGAAAACATTGCCGAGTGAGTCCCGTAATGAACTCCGGTCCTGTATGACAACTGCGACATGGTATAGGCAGCTTCGGGCTCCGATATCAGCCTCGAATAATCAATAAGCTGTCCGTTTCCTGCAGTTAACGGCCTGGGCTGATGGCATTTGGCGCATAGGTTCGAGCTCTGCTTGCTGAAGTTTATTGTTTTCGCTCCTCCCCACATGGTCATTGACACAGGCGCTGTAGTGGTAAGGGGCAGGAATTCTGTGGCTTCATAATCTGTGTGCAGCGAGCTGTGGCATGTAAAGCATGAAATGGGTCCTGGAAGAGCCAGGGCGGAGGCCGATGCAGTATAGTTGTTGGTATATCTCGGAGGATCTCCGGTGCCTGCAGTAAAGGTAGCCGGGGTATTGTTCTTTACAACATCAAGAAAACCCTGATGCGAATGACAGGGGGCGCAGGCATTCCTGGTGCCTTCTTCATAAGCCTCACCCCTTGAATGAAGCGAGTACTCATACTGAAGGGCTGTTGCGTCGACCACACTGCTATTATGGCAAAGCTTGCATGTCTCGTTGGCATCGGCACCGTCAGCTCCGTCGGCACCGTCAGCTCCCGATGGTCCCATCGGACCTTCGCAAGCCCAAAGGAGAGAAACGGCAGCCAGTATCATGAAAAGAAATTTGAATGAATCTTTCATTTTTCGGGCTTTTTAGAATTTTATCCACGCAATTTAATAATACATATTGTTATATGAATAACATTACCTGTTTATTTTACAATGTTTAAAATTGATTATATCAGACAAAGGGAATGATATATGTCAATAAAAATAATGATATTTGTAAAGAGAAAATGAAAATGCATAGGGTAGAATTATTCAATGATTATATCAGATATGATGTCAGAGACATACCATGGCGGCTGCGCTGACTGTCCGGTGATCTGGAAGAATTTCAGGCATCTTTCAGAATCAGAGCTGAGACTTATAGACGAGAACAGGTATGAGGCTGCGTTTAAACCTGGCGAAATTCTTGTAAAACAAGGGACACCTGCCTCCAATGCGCTTTTCCTTGCGTCAGGAATAGCGAAGAAGTACCTCGAGGGTATTAACGGCAGGAACTTCATTTCCGGAATACTTATTCCAGGTTCACCTCTTATGGGTCCGGGCGCTTACACGGGAGCAAGATACACATGCTCGGTTTCGGCACTGACCCAGGTAAAAGCCTGTTTCGTGAGCTTTGATGTTTTCCGTAAGCTGGTAAGGGAGAACAGCCTTTTCGCAGAAAGCCTTATAGAGGATCTTACCTTACAACTTGGCAATACCGGCCAGAGGATGGTAAGCCTGACCCAGAAAAAAATGGCAGGACGTCTTGCCGAATTGCTGCTGCACCTGGCCGACGATATTTTTGGAGCGGAAGAGTTCGGGATGGTTCTTTCACGCCAGGAAATAGGAGATATGACAAACATGGTGAAGGAGAGCGTGGTGAGAATTCTGAATTCGATGGAGAAGGATGGGCTGATACGCATTTCAGCTTCACGGATTGCAATTATCGACAGGGAAAAGCTCCTTTTTATCTCGGAAAACGGTTAGCTCACATACCTCCAAAACAACCTGAATGAAGTACTCTTTCCCCTGCAGCAATGTGAAAAAGATCAGACAGCATTTCTTTCTCAGGCAAAGCATAAAACCAAAATAAAGTTATAATCCAGGATAATGAAAATAGTCAAATTCCTCTTTTCCCCGGTATTCATGGGGATGCTGTTCATAATCTTCGCAGCCACGATGGCTGCAGCTACATTTATTGAAAATGACTACGGCCGTGAGGCGGCCTACAGCTTCGTTTACGATACAAGATGGTTTGAACTTGTTATTCTTCTTCTTGTTCTCAACCTTGCAGGACAGATTGTGGTTTTCAGGTTGTTCAGGAAGGAGAAGCTGACAGTAATGCTGTTTCATGCATCCTTCATAATTATAGCTGCAGGTGCGGCAATAACACGCTACACAGGATGGGAAGGATCGATACACATAAGGGAAGGTGAGGAACAGAACCTTTGCTATTCGGAAGAAAATTACCTTTCCTTTGTGCTTAAGGATCCCTCGGGAAAGATTGTTGATCAAAGTTCCCGCAAGTACTATATAAGCAGTTCTTCTGCCGATAATTACAGCACTTCGGTAGTCTCTGGAGAAAGCAGGTACCAGCTGAGGCTATCAAGAATAATTCCCAATGCATCCAGAAGCGTCGTCAGGTCCGATTCGGGCGGCCCGGTCATCACACTGATGATTACCGGCCAGGGCGGAAGAAGAACACTTTATCTCGAGGACGGGCAGATGCTTTCATCCGGAGATGCTATTACAGGGCTTAATCCCACCGGGAAATGCGACCTGATCTTCCTTGGTGACGGGGATTCCTTCCGTTTCACCTCACCGCACAGCTTTGAAGCAGGGGGAATGATGAAAAGGGAAACAGTGCAGTATAACGGAGGCGATACGGCCCTTCTTGAACCGATGCAGATAATTTCCGTGAACGGTATGAGGATAGTGCCCCAGGAGATGGAACTGAAGGGTGTCTTTATGCCTGTTGCAGCCGACATGCAGGTTGAGGAAACAGGTCTTGTGCTTTTCATCTTCGACCTGTTCAGAGGAAAGGAAAGGAAAGCCACGGCCGAAGTATGGCATTCCATGGATAATTACCGCTCATCCGGTACGACAAAAGTCGACGGAAACATACTCGAGATAAGCTTCGGGGCGGAGGAGCTTGTCCTTCCCTTTGAACTCAGGCTCAATGATTTTATTCTTGAACGATATCCCGGATCCAACAGTCCTTCAGGCTACAAAAGCGAGGTTGTTCTGTCGGACGAAAGCGAGGGAGTGGTAAAGCCTGCGACCATTTTCATGAATAACATATTGAAATACAGGGGTTACAGGTTTTACCAGTCGTCGTATGACCCCGATGAGAAAGGAACAATACTGTCTGTCAACCACGACAGGGCTGGCATGTTTGTTACCTACGCAGGTTACGGATTACTTGTAGCTTTTATTATTCTTTCCCTTCTGAACAGGAATTCCGTGTTTAATACTGTCAGGGCCGGAAACTGGAGCTCGGCTCTCAGGCGGAAAGCCCCGGCAATGCTTGTGATAGTGCTGCTTTGCCTTTCAGGAAATGCAGCTGCCCAGCGACTTGCTCCCGGCAAGGACTCGGCCGGGGAGCTGGGAAAAATACTTGTTCAGGACCAGAAGGGGAGGACAAAACCCCTGTCTACCCTGAGTAACGACATACTACGTAAAGTGGCAAGGGAGAACAGATTTGAAGGACTGACTCCGGTGCAGGTGTTCATTGGCATCTACCTCGACTTCGACAGCTGGAAGAATGCACCGCTGATAAGGGTGGGAGGGACGGACCTTCAGAAAAGACTTGGAATAAGAGGCAACATGGCGTCATTCACCGACCTGGTCGACCTTGAAGGAGGGGGATTCTATAAACTCGGAGAGGATGTGGAAAAGATATATTCAAAACCTCCCGGAGCAAGGACAAAGGGCGATAAGGAGATACTTAAGGCAGACGAAAGGGTAAATATCATTTATATGATCTACACGGGAGGCTTCCTTAAAATTTTCCCGCCTCACGACGGTTCACACGACTGGAACACACCGGAAGAGGCGTATAAACACGCGGCAAACAGGGAAGATTCTCTTTACCTCGGGAGTGTCATTCCGCTTCTTTCGGGCGCTGTAAGGGGTGGCGACAGTCCGGGTACGATCAGGATAGCCGAATCGATAATACAGTATCAGAGAAACTTTGCAGGGTATGAACTGCCATCTGAAACGAAACTGGGTGCCGAGTCGCTTTATTACAGGCTTCTTATATTCGAACGCCTCTTCCCGTTTTATTCAACCCTTGGGATACTGATGCTCACAGGCCTACTGGTAATGGTTATCAGAGGCAGAAAGGAGATCTCTAAATTTGTAGGGGTACTAAGCCTTGTCCTGTTTGCCGGATTTGTTATGCATACAGCGGGACTTGCCCTGCGATGGTACATTTCGGGTCATTCACCAATGAGCAACGGCTATGAATCGATGATCTTCATATCATGGGTTACACTTATGGCCGGGTTCATCTTCAAAAAACGCTCTCCCTTCGCCCTTTCAGCAACAGCTGTACTTGCAGGACTGACACTTCTTGTAGCTCATCTCAGCTTTATGGATCCGGAAATTACCAACCTTGTCCCTGTTCTGAAGTCCTACTGGCTTACCCTCCATGTTTCGGTCATCACCGGAAGTTATGGTTTCCTGGGACTTGGAGCAATTCTGGGTATTATCTCCCTGATACTGATGTCGCTTACCGGCATAAAGAATATTGAACGCATTTCGGCAACCCTTGATGAGCTTGCAGTAATTAATTACAAGACTCTTACGATAGGACTGTATCTTCTTACCGCAGGGACATTTCTCGGGGCGGTATGGGCTAATGAATCGTGGGGAAGATACTGGGGATGGGATCCCAAAGAAACCTGGTCACTGATAACAATAGTTATCTACAGCCTTGTAATACACTCCAGGATCATTCCCGGAATGAAGGATATTTTCACTTTCAACCTTCTTTCCCTGTTGGCATTCTCGTCGGTTCTAATGACATATTTCGGAGTGAATTACTATCTGTCGGGACTTCATTCTTATGCCGGAGGAGATCCAGTTCCGGTTCCGGTGTTCGTATATATTGCCGCAGGTCTTCTGGTTGCTCTGGCGCTTTTTGCCTGGTCGCGTTACAGAAAATGGGAAAGAAGCTCCGGGATGCCGCAGACTGAGGCTTCCTGAGGGGGGACCTCCAGACAGCTTAAGCCTTTCATTCGCTTCGCTCATTCGGGCTTTGTTTTTTCAGTCGCTTATGAAAGCGAGCTTTCAACGCGATGAAAAAACAAAGCCCTTCCCGCCTGCCGGCGGGAAAGGCTTAAGCTGTCTGGGTGGAAGATGGGATTCGAACCCACGACCTTCGGAACCACAATCCGACGTTCTAACCAACTGAACTACATCCACCGTATCGGGGTGCAAAGTAAGCCCAAAATTTCTATTTCGCAAAATTTAAATTTTATTTTATGATGCTCCTATCTATTGCTATCTTTGGGCGGTTAAGAGGAGATGAGATTTATACTGATCAGGACCCGAGGGGGCACAATCAGTAATTATTATCACTGACTGCAGTTGAGAAAGCTTAAATTCATTGACAACATCTCAGGGCTTCAGCTCTTCCAGCTGATGCGGTTTGTGGTCTTCTTCATTGTCAGCATAATCTTTACAAAAAGCCATCTTACCAGAGCCGACATAGGTTCGTGGGAGATGTTCATGTTTATCGCCGGACTAATAACTTTCTTCTGGGTAACAGGTATCATCCAGTCTCTTCTTCCGCTTTATCACCGCAACCGGACCTACAGGAAAACAGGAGATAACGGCACGGAGAAATCACCCGAGATATTCAATGCTTTTCTCCTTCTCTGCTTTTTCAGCCTTCTGGTCTTTGCCCTTGGACACGGCATAAAATATAACTTCTCGGTATTTAAATACAGCGGCAACGTCCCCTATCTGAACCTTCTCCTTCTTTATGTTCTTCTTAGCAGCCCTGTCTGCCTTATCGAGTACATTTACCTGTTGAACAACCTCTCCTACAGAATTTTCCAGTACGGGGTATACACTTTTTCCGCCCAGCTGATCCTTATCATTCTTCCTGTTGTGCTGGGAAAGGGAATACTGTGGTCAGTTTACGGACTCCTGGCGGTAACCGCAGTACGCTGGATATGGCTTATAGTGCTTCTAGTACGCTATACCGAGATGAAGATCTCGGTTGAATTCATGAAGGAGCATCTTTATCTTGGACTGCCTCTGGTTCTAACATCCCTGATCAGCGGATCGGCCCAGTATATCGACGGCATAATAGTTTCAGCCGTTTACCGCGACCCGGGAATGTTTGCATGGTTCCGGTATGGTGCAAAGGAGTTCCCCCTGGTCCTGATGCTTGCTAACGGTCTGAGCAACGCCATGCTGCCGGAATTCTCGACCCGAAGCAGGATGAAGGATTCGCTTGCCAGAATAAAGATGAAATCGAAAGGCCTGATGCATATCTGCTTTCCTGCAACAATGCTGATAATGCTCTTTGCCAGGTGGCTCTATCCCCGTATGTTCACTCCCGAATTTCAGAAAAGTGCCGATATTTTTCTTATTTATTCCTTACTGGTTATCCCAAGGCTAATATTTCCGCAAACCATAGTTGTCGGCAGAAAGAAGACACATATTACTCTTATCGCCTCACTGCTCGAGCTGGCAGTCAACGTCCCGCTAAGCCTTCTGATGATTAAATGGGGATACAACATCGTTGGGGTGGCACTTGCTACCTTTATCGTCTATCTTCTGGGAAAGGTGTTCCTTGCGGGATACCTCTGGGTAAAAATGAAAATAAAACCCGGAGAATACATTCCCATAAAACTGTTCCTGATCTATTCAACCCTGCTTACAATCCTTTTTGTACTTATCGACCACAGGGTAATCGATATCCATTAATCATCCTGAGAGGGAAGCTGTGATTTATCACTTCAGAAAATGGAAAATGGTTTTCCTGTTCCCGGAGTAAACACTGATCCATTTTTAATAAAACTGCTTATCTTAGTACCCGTAAGTCGCTGAACTTATCTTTATGATGAACGTTTACTGGAAAAACACTTGATATATGCAGATCGTTGAAGTTAAAACCCGGGATGAGAAAAAGGAATTCATTAATTTCCCAAAATGGCTTTACAGGAATGATCCTAACTGGGTATGCATTCTTGACTCTGATCTTGAGGCAACATTCGATCCTGCAAAAAACCATCTGTTCCGGCAGGGAGTGGCTGTCAGATGGATCCTCAGGGACGAAAGCGGGAAGACCATAGGAAGGGTGGCTGCATTCATCGACAGGGTAAGGTCGGGAGTCTATCGCCAGCCTACGGGAGGAATGGGTTTCTTTGAGGTTGTCGAGAACAGGGAAGCGGCCTTCGCCCTTTTCGATACCGCAAAGAACTGGCTGGAAAAGCAAGGCATGGAAGCAATGGACGGACCCATAAACTTCGGGGAGAATGACACTAACTGGGGACTTCTCGTCGAGGGATTTGTCCAGCAGGGATTTGGTATGCCATATCATATGAAGTATTACCGTGAATTCTTCGAATCGTACGGATTCATGAACTATTTTGAGCAATATTCATATCACCGGCCTGTAATGAACGAAAAGGGAGAGATCGATTTCCCTCCCAGGATAATGAAAATTGCCGAGTGGCTGTCGAAAAGACCAGGATACTCATTTCATCATTTTGAGTCATCCAAAAAAGCAAAATTCGCAAGCGACTTCGTTGACGTTTACAATTCGACATGGTCAGCATTCAAGGAAGATTTCACGCCACTCGACCCGGAACTTATAGATGACATGTTCAGAAAAGCAAAACCAATTATGGATGAGGAACTTATATGGTTTGCCTATTACAACGACAAGCCGATAGGATTCTTTATTCTATTACCCGACGTAAACCAGATAATAAAGCCTTTCAAGGGTAAGCTTAACCTGTGGAACAAAATCAGGTTCCTCCATGGCCGGCTAACGCATAAGATGACAAGAATGCGAGCCATCGTGGGGGGGGTTAATCCTGCCTACCAGAACAGCGGAGTGGAATCGGCGATTTTTTACCAGATCTACCAGGTCTGTAAAAACAAACCCTGGTACAAGGAACTGGAACTCTCGTGGGTTGGTGACTTCAATCCGAAGATGATGGCAATATTTCAGGCTCTTGGAGCAGAAAGGGCAAAAGTGCATATCACATACAGGTACATGATAAGGGACAAGGCCGGATTCATAAGATACAAGGATGAGATGGCAGCCAAAACCAGAAATGAACCTGCCGGATAAAACCATGCAGCAAAATTTTTGTTATCTATTTGTTTTTATGATAATGTTAATTACTTTTGCAAACCCTAATTAAGGGCAAAAGTTTTAAAGGAATAAAATATCATAGCAATGAAACAGGGGTTACATCCAAATAATTACAGGCTGGTGGTTTTTCAGGACATGTCGAACGGCTATTCTTTCCTGACAAGGTCTACAGCTCCATCGAAAGAGACAGTCAAATGGGAAGACGGCAATGAATATCCTCTTATAAAGCTTGAAATATCAAACACATCCCATCCTTTCTACACAGGTAAGATGAAACTTGTTGATACGGCAGGAAGGGTTGACAAATTCATGAACCGTTACAAAAATCACGTTTCCAAAAAGAAATAACAGCTTAATAAAAGCATTAAAGGGGCTTTCCGGCCCCTTTTTTATTCCCGGTCTGTCAGTAAAAGGCACCATGCCGGGCACTAATCCTGAAGGGATCCACTTGTGGCATAAAGTTTGCCCTGCGACCATCCCGGCTCAGGATGTCAAAATATTGTGTAAATTTGTCAGCATTTGTTTAGAGGATGATAAGAAAATTCAGGAAGTCGTTAGGAGAGCTCATGGTCCCCGATATAATCGATAACGAGGGTGATATCGTTCCCATTATCGCTGACGGCGAAGATGGTGATCTCGAGGATATTGATGTTCCCGACTCGATACCGATCCTTTCTCTCAGGAATACTGTCCTCTTCCCGGGAGTCGTTCTTCCCATCTCCATCGGAAGGCCCCGGTCGGTGCAACTTATAAAGGATGCCTATAAAAGCGACAGGATCGTAGGTACTGTTGCCCAGAAAGATCCTGACATGGAGAATCCTGCTTTCGAGGACCTTCACACGATCGGGACGATAGGCCAGATAGTGAAGCTGCTCGAAATGCCCGACGGCTCAACCACGGCAATAATCCAGGGAAGAAAACGGATGGTCCTCAATGAGATGATATCCGACAAGCCCTACTTCATTGCAAGGGTAAGAACCATTCCTGAGATTAAGCCCGAGATCCCCAGCAAGGATTTTGATGCGATCGTCGGATCGCTTAAGGACCTTTCCCTGAAAATCATCAAGATAAACCCCAACATAAGCCCAGAGGCATCTTTCGCGGTAAAAAATATAGAGAACAACACTTACCTCATTAACTTCATCTGTTCGAATACCGATATTAAAGTACAGGACAAGCAAAGGCTCCTCGAGGTTAACAGCCTGCGCGACAGGGGATTTATGCTACTTGAGTTTCTTGTCCAGGAAATACAGATACTTGAGCTGAAGAATGAATTGCAGTCGAAGGTGAAAAGTGATCTCGACCAGCAGCAGAGGGAATTCCTTCTTCACCAGCAGATGAAGACCATACAGAATGAACTGGGAGGAAATCCGGTTGAGAAGGAGATAGAGGAGTACAGAAAAAAGGCAGCTTCAAAGCTGTGGAGCGCCGAAGTGCAGAAGACATTTGAAAAGGAACTGGACAAGCTGGGGCGCCTTAATCCGGCAGCAGCAGAATATTCTGTTCAGGTGAACTATGTTCAGACGCTTATCGACCTTCCATGGAATTACTATACCGAAGACAATCTTGATCTTCATAACGCCAGGAAAGTCCTTGACGATGATCATTTCGGGCTTGATGAGGTCAAGGAGAGGATACTTGAACACCTTGCTGTCCTTAAGCTTAAAGGCGATCTGAAATCGCCTATTCTCTGCCTTTACGGACCTCCCGGAGTGGGGAAGACCTCCCTGGGGCGGTCGGTGGCAAAGGCACTAAATCGTAAGTATGTGAGGATGTCGCTTGGCGGACTTCACGATGAGGCAGAAATTCGGGGACACAGGAAAACATACATAGGGGCGATGCCGGGAAGGATAATCCAGAATATACGACGGGCCGCATCCTCAAACCCTGTATTCATTCTTGATGAGATCGACAAGGTGGGACAGGATTTCAGAGGCGATCCCTCTTCTGCCCTTCTTGAAGTTCTCGACCCTGAGCAGAACAGCTCTTTCTTCGATAATTTTCTCGAGATGGAATACGACCTGTCGAAGGTCCTTTTCATTGCCACAGCCAATACACTTTCGACAATAAGTCCTGCCCTGCGCGACAGGATGGAGCTGATCGAGATAACCGGCTACCTGGTGGAGGAAAAACTTGAGATTGCACGTCAGCATCTTCTTCCCAAACAGCTCGAAAATCATGGGGTAAGAGCAGATCAGCTTTCCATCGGAAAGAAAATGATGGAGACTCTGATCGACAAGTATACAAGGGAATCGGGTGTCCGCGAACTGGACAAGAAACTGGCTAAGATTGTCAGGGTCACAGCCAAGAACATTGCCTCGGAAACTGAATACGACCCGGAGCTTTTATCCGGGGCTCTTACCGAAATGCTTGGCCCGCCCAGGTTCGTTCATGATATCTATGCAGGTAATGACCAGGCGGGTGTTGTAACCGGTCTTGCATGGACAGCAGCAGGCGGAGAAATACTTTTTGTCGAGACAAGCCTGAGCCGGGGCAGCGGAAAGCTTACCCTGACGGGTAACCTGGGAGATGTGATGAAGGAGTCGGCCGTTATCGCACTTGAGTATCTGAAATCGAACGCCGGGCTTCTTGAACTTCCGGACAACTTTGCAGATAAGTGGAATATCCATATTCATGTGCCAGAAGGGGCAATACCAAAGGACGGACCGTCAGCAGGCATAACAATGGCCGCATCGATAGCCTCAGCTTTCACACAAAGGAAAGTGAAGAAGTTCACGGCCATGACAGGTGAAATAACCCTTCGCGGAAAGGTGCTGCCGGTGGGCGGTATTAAAGAAAAGATCCTTGCCGCAAAAAGAGCCAGGATCAGGGAGATAATACTGTCGGAAGAGAACAGAAAGGATGTTGAGGATATAAAGGAAGTATATATCGAAGGACTGAAATTCCATTTCGTCAAAACCATAATGGAAGTACTTGAACTTGCCCTTCTGAGGCAGAAGGTAAAGAATCCCAAAAAAATCTCATTTGAATGAAAAAAACAGCTGTCTTCCCGGGCTCCTTCGATCCTTTTACGATAGGACATGAAGGAATAGCAAGAAGAGCTCTCTGCCTGTTCGACGAGATTATAATAGCCGTGGGCGCCAACGCCCTTAAAAAAGGCTACTATTCTCTTGATGCAAGGAAAGAAATGATCAGAAGGGTCTTTATTGATGAACCCAGGATAACAGTCGATCATTACGAAGGACTTACAGTGGATTACTGCAGGATAAAAGGCGCAGCATATATTCTCCGGGGGCTCAGGACTGCCGCCGATTTTGAGTTTGAAAGGGCCATAGCTCAGATGAACAGACTTCTCGTAACGGAGGTCGAATCAGTTTTCCTCCTTACTGTACCGGAACACGCTTCAATTAATTCGACAATTGTTAGGGATATAATAAGAAGCGGCGGAGATGCCTCAAGGTTTGTCCCTTCTGCCATCAACCTTGGTGAATTCAGGGGGGAGGATATTTAGATTCTCCATGCACAAAAATTTACTCCTGGAGTTGCCCGCCGGGAGCTGACTCATTTATTCTTCACAAGGGGATTTGCTGTATCAGAATTTCAGGATCGAGTTGTTTATCATGTCCATCAGTGAAAGCCAGGCGGTGCTTTTTATCCTGCTCAGCTCATCGGGCGACAGCCATTCGACTTTTGTTATTCCTTCATTGATCTGAGGTTCTGTGATCATTTCGCCTTCATAGCGCATGAGAAACCAGCTGGTTTTTTTTAGATAGGAGATCCCTTCCCAAGAGTAGGTGTGATAGCTGGGTTCGAGAGCCTTTATTATTGAGTGCCCGCTGATACCGCATTCCTCGCTTACTTCGCGGATGGCACATATCTCGGGCTCTTCGCCCGGCTCAATATGCCCCTTCGGCAGATCGAGTCTTCCTTTCTTCTCAATGAAAAGAAATTTTCCGGAGACATGCCTGACAAGACCTCCTGCAGCGCCAACCTCGGTGAAGTAGATCCTGAATATTTTCCAGATATGCCTTATGTCGGGACCGTAAATGTTAATGGAAGGTATTGAGGTGTCGGACTGAAATCGGGCTATAATATTATAAAGTTCCTTAGTGGCATAAAACTTATGGAATAACCCGTATTTTTGCAAACGGTCAGGTTCGGAGCTGATCACAATGAATCTGTTTTCAAAATGAACTTTATACATAGCTAAATGGAGACTATTGCAAAAAGAACAGCCGAATATCTGTTACAAATTAAAGCAATTAAATTGCAACCGTCAAATCCTTTTACCTGGGCCTCAGGGTGGAAATCGCCTATCTACTGTGATAACCGCAAGACACTCTCTTTTCCGGAGGTGAGGTCTTTTATTCGCGATTCCTTCTGTGAGCTGGTAAAGTCGGAATATCCCGGTGCCGGACTTATAGCCGGAGTGGCTACAGGTGCGATAGCTCACGGCGCGCTTGTCGCCGACAAACTCGGACTGCCTTTTATTTACATCCGTTCGGAGGCAAAGTCACATGGCCTTGGCAACCAGATAGAGGGCTATTATGAAAAGGGACAGAAAGTTGTTGTAATAGAAGATCTTATATCAACAGGGGGGAGCAGTCTGAATGCCGTGGCGGCAGTCAGGGAAGCAGGATGCATGCTCCTTGGAATGGCTGCTATCTTTACTTATCAGTTCAGCAAATCGGTTGATGCATTTGCCTCGGCTGAGTGCCGCCTAGTGACGCTTAGCAACTATTCGGCGCTTATTGACACAGCTGTTGATACAGGCTATATCGGCGAGAGGGATGTGGAGACGCTGAAAATTTGGAGAACAGATCCTTCTAACTGGGGAAAAAACATTTGAACGGATGGCAGACTTATCGACTTTTCAAAGCAGGAAGGGATCACTGGAATGTACTCCCTCAGAATTCTACGATTTTGTTACTGACATCAGGAATCTGCAGCAGTTCATGCCGCAGAATGCCGGGATAAGCGGTCTGAAAATTGACAGCGATTCATGCAGTTTTAATGTTTCTTCGATGGGGAATGTAGATCTGCGCCTTACTGAAAAAGTGCCGGTTGAAAAGATCGTCTTCAACGGGACGCTTTTTCACTCAAACGATTTCTCTCTTGAGGTGGATATTATGAAAAATCTTTCAGGGAAGGCCGATGCAAGAGTAACGGTTTCCTCACATCTGAACCCTGTTCTCAGGATGATGGTAGCCGGCCCTGTTCAGACATTCCTCGAAAAAATGATGGAGGAAATGGAGAAATACAAGGGATGGAAGAACACTGCTAAATGAATTCGACCTCTTTAAAGGCATAATCCCTTAGCTCTCCCGAAGCCTCAATTCTGAGAAGACCCTGTTCGTTTACCGATATAATTCTTCCTGTGAATTCCCCGCTGCGGCTTCGGTACTGACGCCATTCATTGAGTCCGTAAAGGGAAGATACATATTCCTCCCTTATTGTGGAGGCATCTCCGGAAATGACCTGTTTGTAACGCCTGTCGAGGCATGCTGCGACTTCCTTAAGACTTGAGAAGATGTCGTATTCGGATCCGGTAAGCAACCTCAGGGAAACCGGATTTTTAAGATAGACCGGGAAGATTTCCTGATTGATATTGATCCCTATCCCTGCCACTGTGCTGCTTATCCTGCTGCCCATCAGAGTGTTCTCAATAAGGATCCCTGCTATTTTGTCATCCCCTGCATAAATGTCATTCGGCCATTTGACAGTGCAGCCGTGAATGTGATTCCGGATAAAATCAGTAATGCCAAGGGAGATGAACATTGAAATCACAAACTGCTCCGACGGCTGAAGAACCGATGGGTAAAGCACTACGCTGAAAAGCAGGTTCTTCCCTTTTTCACTCTCCCATCTGGAGCCCATCTGCCCTCTGCCTCCCGTTTGAAAGCCTGCATAGTACACAGTACCTTCCGGCACATGTCCGGCTTCAATGCACCCCGAAGCATGAGTGTTCGTTGATCCAACACTCTCAAGGAAAATGTAATCTGATCCTATTATCATATCTCATACATTTAAGTTTTTCACTAATATCATATATGCCTTTTTTTCAGTGTTATGAGACAATGGCACTGAATTTGCAAAAAGCTCCGCACAGGTGCAAAAATAAAGATAAATGTTTGTACTTTTGCATTTTGTTATTAATGGGATATTCTTTGATGAGGAAAAAAGAGAATGAGACTGAATTGCTGGTGGAGTCGGTGGTGAAGGGGATATTTGAGAAAAAAGGGAAGGATGTTGTTAAGATTGACCTGAGAAAACTTGAAAACCGGATAACTGACTTTTTTGTTATTTGTCATGGCACCTCCTTTACGCAGGTAGATTCGATCTGCGATTCCGTTGAAGACAATGTGAGAAAGGAGAGAAGTTCAAAACCCTGGCATGTTGAAGGTCTTGATAACTGCTTCTGGGTTCTCCTGGATTATGGAGATGTGGTGGTACATGTATTCCTTGAAGAATACAGGAATTTTTACAGCCTTGAATCACTCTGGGCTGATGCTAAGATAGAAACGGTAGAAGATACCATAAGTTAAGTCAATAATTCAATATGTCCGAGAACAGCGACAAAAATCAGGGACCGGGCCAGCAGCCTGATAAAAACCTGAAGCCGAAATTCAATTCGAACTGGATTTTTGCAATACTTGCTATTTCATTTATCCTGATAAACCTGTTTTACGGAGGCAGGTCCACTCCAAAGGCCCAGACACGTGACCTGAAGGAGATGATAGCCAACCGCGATGTCGAAAAGATCGTTGTTGTGAACAAGGAGTTCGCCGAGATATTTCTTAAAAAGGAAGCCAAGGAATCGGGACGTTATCCCGAGCTGGCAAAGAATAGCGGAAGAGTAGGCTTCGGAGTACCGAAACCCGATTATACCTATAACATCGCAGATATTACTTCCTTCCAGCCTTTCGTCCTCGATGAGCAGAAGTCTGCAGGCTATGAGGAAAAGGATATTATTTATCCTGAGTCGGAAACACGCCATAACTATATCGGGGAGATCCTTGGATGGACCCTTCCCTTTATCCTTCTGATTTTCCTGTGGATGTTCATGATGAGAAGAATGTCAGGCGGAGGAGCAGGAGGTGCAGGAGGGATCTTCAGTGTTGGTAAATCAAGGGCCCAGATATTCGACAAGGACACAAACGTGAAGATCAACTTCAGCGATGTGGCAGGCCTTGAGGAAGCCAAGACCGAGGTGATGGAGATTGTCGATTTTCTCAAAAATCCGAAGAAATATACTCAGCTTGGCGGAAAAATCCCCAAGGGCGCTCTTCTCGTGGGACCTCCCGGAACGGGAAAGACTCTACTGGCAAAAGCTGTTGCAGGTGAGGCAAACGTTCCTTTCTTCTCGATATCAGGATCGGATTTTGTTGAAATGTTCGTTGGGGTCGGAGCCTCAAGGGTCAGGGATCTATTCAAGCAGGCCAAGGAAAAGGCTCCCTGCATAGTTTTTATCGATGAGATAGATGCTGTGGGACGGGCAAGAGGAAAAAATGTTAACTTCGGCTCGAACGACGAAAGGGAGAATACTCTTAATCAGCTCCTTACTGAGATGGACGGGTTTGGGACCAATATGGGAGTAATTATTCTGGCAGCAACAAACAGGGCAGACATACTCGACAGGGCCCTGCTCAGAGCAGGAAGATTCGACCGCCAGATACATGTCGAACTCCCTGACCTTAACGAAAGGGAAGCAATATTTAAAGTCCACCTTCGCCCGATTAAACTGGATAAGGACTTCAATGTCGGCTTCCTTGCAAAACAAACACCGGGCTTTTCAGGAGCCGACATAGCAAATGTCTGCAATGAAGCTGCACTGATAGCTGCCAGGAAGAATAAGAAAGTTGTTGAAAAGCAGGATTTTCTTGATGCCATCGACAGAATAGTAGGGGGACTTGAAAGGAAGAACAAGATTATATCGATGGATGAGAAGAAGACCATTGCATATCATGAAGCAGGACACGCAACGGTAAGCTGGCTTCTCGAACATGCCAGCCCTCTTGTCAAGGTTACAATAATTCCGAGGGGAAGAGCTCTTGGAGCTGCATGGTATCTTCCCGAAGAAAGACAGATAACGACAAGGGAACAGCTTCTCGACGAGATGGCCTACGCACTGGGAGGAAGAGCCGCCGAACAGCTGATCTTCGGAAAAGTTTCAACAGGAGCCCTGAGCGATCTGGAGAAGATAACAAAACAAGCCTATGCTATGGTCTCATATTTCGGAATGAGCAGTAAAGTCGGGAACATAAGTTTTTATGATTCATCAGGACAGGCTGACTACGGCTTTACAAAACCATACAGCGAAAAGACAGCCGAGCTGATCGATCAGGAAGTCAAGGAAATAATTGAAGAGTCATATCAGCGTTCGATCAATGTTTTGAAAGACAATCTGAAAGGACTGACAGAACTTGCCGAACTACTCCTGGAAAAAGAGGTTATTTTCAGCGAGGACCTCGAGAGGATCTTTGGAAAGAGAAAAGCCGACATCGTTAGGGAACTGGAGGAGAAGGCAAGGGGAAACAATAAAACTGAGGAAACAAACTCAGGTGCAAAGGGCGATACAGAGTCAAAGAATAATCTTCCTGAGCCCGCTGCAGTAAAGACTGCTGCCAGGAGGAGGAAGAAGGCAACATCCGGGGGGGAAGAGACGGAAATTAAACCAAAAGAAAAAACCAGTTAAGTTGGGAAGCTTCTACAGACGTACTCTTACAGCAGTCTGGATTGTGATCTTTATCCTCGGCGGTTTCTGGCTGCATCCGGTTTCATTTTTTATAACAGGGCTGCTACTTCTTTCCGGCGCCCAATATGAATACTATCTGATGCTCAGGAACAAAGGAGTGCCTGTTCAGACTATAAACGGAATAGTGACAGGTGCTTTTCTTTATATAACAGCTACCCTTATCGCCGCAGGGTACCTCCCTGTTAAGTATTTTGTGATCATGTTTGTGCCGGTTTTCATCATAATGGTGTGTGAGTTATACAGACGCAAGGATAAGCCTTTTGATTCTCTGGCCCATACACTTTTTGCCCTGGTTTACATAGGCCTGCCCTTCGCCCTTATTCCTTTTGCTGCCTTTGGAAAGACCGGCCTTGAATCCCTGATCCAGGAAAGCAGACTTGTCTTTTCACCGGGGATTATAATCGGATTCCTTCTTCTTCAATGGGCAAATGATACGGGAGCCTACCTTTCGGGAATGGCGATCGGACGCCACAGACTAATGGAACGGATCTCCCCCAAAAAATCGTGGGAAGGCTTTTTTGGAGGAATGATAACATCTGTTCTTGCCGCCTGGCTTCTGTCGGGGTGGCTGGGTGTGGTTGACACAACGGGATGGATAATTATATCGCTTCTGATATCAGTTGCCGGCACTTACGGCGACCTTGTTGAATCGATGCTGAAAAGGAGCATGGGAGTTAAAGATTCGGGAACGGTAATGCCGGGGCACGGTGGCTTTCTCGACCGCTTCGACAGCGCTCTTCTTTCATTTCCCCTTGTCTATCTTTTTCTTACACTTTTTGGTTGATTGATAAGTCTTGATTAGTTTTGCAGAATAACATAGATAATGAGCATTCATAAAGAGGGATATAAGATTCTTGCTGCCGGATTGGTGATCCTCCTGATTCTCAATATTGCGGTCACAATCGTATGGAAGGATAATCCTCTGGTGAAGCTGACATTTTTTGTTCTGTCGACGGTATTGTATGTTTTTATCCTTTTCTTTTTCAGACTGCCTGCAAGGAACCTTCAGCCCGATCCCGGGCTTATCTATTCACCGGCCGATGGAAAGATTGTGGTAATAGAAGAGACTTTTGAAAAGGAATACTTTAAGGATAACCGCCTCCAGATATCAATATTCATGTCTCCCTTCAATGTTCACAGTAACCGTTACCCTGTATCGGGAAGGGTGAAATATGTCAATTACCATCCAGGGCATTATATGGTGGCCTGGCACCCGAAGTCGTCTGAACTTAACGAGAGGAGCTCGATAGTTATTGAAACTGAAAAAGGGACTGAAGTACTGGTAAGGCAGATAGCAGGCGCTGTGGCGCGCAGGATAAAAACCTATGCAAAAAAAGACCAGAGTGTAACACAGGGTGATGAACTAGGATTCATCAAGTTCGGCTCGCGGGTAGATATCTTTCTTCCTGTGGGTACCGACGTCGAGGTTCCGATCCTCCAGCAGGTGAGAGCCAACAAAAGCATCATTGCAAAAATCTGAAAAAAACATATAGATGGAAAAGGAGAGAGCCGGGATAATTGATCTTACCCCCGACGTAAAGTGGATAGGGATCCGTGATTATGATATCCGTACGTTTGATATTGTTATGACAACCGAATTCGGAACCACCTATAATTCTTATCTGATAAATGCTGAAAAGAAGACTCTGATAGAGGTGGCCAAGGAGAAGTTCCTCGATGATTATCTGACAAAACTGAGGTCAGTAGTCAGACCCGAAGAGATAGAATATATAATACTCGATCATACGGAACCCGATCATTCGGGAAGCCTGCGGACCCTTGTAGATCTCGCTCCTACGGCTACTGTCGTTGGAAGCGGGAACGCGATCAGGTATCTGCAGGATATTGTGAACAAGCCTTTCCGGTCAATGGTAGTGAAGGACGGGGATACGCTTGACCTTGGTAACCGTACCCTAAAATTCATTTCCGCGCCTAATCTTCACTGGCCCGATTCGATCTATACCTATATGCCTGAAGAGAGTATTTTGTTTACCTGCGATTCATTCGGAGCCACTATTGCACTGAGGAGATCTACAGTGAACTCTCGGCCGATTACCTGTCGGCATTCAAATATTATTTTGACGTGATCCTGAAACCCTTCAGCAGATTCATGGTGAAGGCCATCGACAAGATCAGACCTCTTGACATTAAACTTATTTGCCCCGGTCACGGGCCTGTCCACAAGGAACTTGCTGGCGAAATTGTAAGGCTTACTGAAAAGTATTCTGATGAATATATAGCTGTTACAGGCGAAAAAGACATTAAGAGAGTACTTATTGCATATGTTTCGGCCTATGGTTATACTGGCGAGGCAGCGGACCTTATAGCTGAAGGACTGGCAGAATCAGGCCGCTTCGATATTGATGTTGCTGATATTGAGACAATGCCCGACGGGGAGCTGGATGCAAAGCTTACGGCATCTGACGCCGTTATTGCCGGTTCGCCAACAATAAACCAGAACACTCTTCTTCCGCTTTACAGGCTTTTTGCACTTATAAATCCTCTGCGCGACAGGGGGAAAGCTGCAGGCGCTTTCGGATCGTATGGCTGGAGCGGTGAAGCACCGAAAATCATTCTTGACAATTTCAGGAACCTTAAGCTTAATACCTTCGAAGAACCGGTGACCTTCAAATTTGCACCGGGCGGACCAAAGAAGGAAATACTTGTTGATTACGGCAGGAGGTTCGGAGAAATGCTGCTTGAAAAAAAGTCTGAAACAAAAAATCCCGGCGTTTAGCCGGGATCATCGTCCTGTTTACGAGATTTTGATCTGCCTTGAGATCCTGCTCTTCTCTTCCTCGAACTTCGGGAGCGTTACACTGAGGACACCATCCTTGTAGCTGGCGTCGATCTTTTCCTTGTTAACGTTCTCGGGGATCTGGAAACTCCTGCAGAATGACGAGTAACTGAATTCCTTCCTCTTATAGCCATCCTTGTTCTCTTCAGATTCGTTCCTGGTCTCCGAAGCGATTGTAAGAATATCTTCGTTGATGTCAATCTTGAGATCTTTCCTGTCAATACCCGGAACGGCAAGGTCGAGAAGAAACCTCTTTTCATCTTCCCTTATGTTCACAGCCGGCATCGATCCTGAGTTCGACGGCAGTACCGGAAAAAAATCATCATCGAAAATGTTGCCAAGGTAAAAAGGCCTGAAACTTCTTTTTGCAATTGTAGGTAACATAGCTTTATCCTCCATTATTTTAAGTTAAAAATTTTTATCATTTTCTATACTATTTTCAAAACCTGTTCCAATTCAATATTAATGACATATTGACATACAGAATGACATAGCAACAGCCATAATGACAGCTGGTTGTCTGCGGATGAATTTTTAGGGAATTACAATTTTTCTGATTAGGTTTGTGTTTGGAAAAACCTGACTGATGAAAACCACCTTAAGGAACATCCTTATATTCCTTGGTATCTGTGTCTTTTTGGCGGCCCTCTGGTATTTCAGAAACATAGCGGTTTATATTCTTGTTGCAGGAGTCCTTTCCATTATGGGAAGGCCGCTTGTTGACCTCTTTTGCAGGATAAAGATAGGAAGATGGTCATTCCCCAGGGTGCTTGGTGCATTATTCACTCTCCTAATCATCTGGAGTCTGATAATATTCTTTCTGTATATTTTTGTGCCGCTTGTAACAAAGCAGGTCAATTATTTCTCGACAATTGAAAGCGAAAAGCTGGTTCAGCTCATTGAAGGGCCGATATCCAGAATAGAGACCTTCCTGGCTACCCTGAGCCCGAGAATAGGCGAACAGCTTTCGGTGAAGGATTACCTTAATTCAAAGATAGACGGGATCCTCAATGTGGAGATGATACAGGACTTTCTTGGTTCGCTGGTAAGCCTTATGGGCAACATTGCCGTTGCTGTATTTTCGATAAGCTTCATTACCTTTTTCTTCCTCAAGGATCAGCATCTGTTTTATGAGTCGATCCTGATGTGGATACCCGACAAGTATGTCGAAAATGTAACCAGGGCGCATAACTCTATCAAAGGTCTGCTTACCCGTTATCTTATAGGTATAGTGATCCAGAGCACCTGTATTATGATCCTTATCGACCTTGGGATGACTATCGCAGGGATAGAATTTCAACAGGCTCTTGTGATGGGACTGATAATCGGCATACTTAATATCATACCATACGTTGGTCCCTGGCTGGGTTTTTTCATTGCCCTGATAATGGGGGTTGCCTCTCACATCACAATGGATTTTTAGACTGTTGTGATACCCCTGGTATTCAATATGGTGCTGGTACTGGCAATTACCCAGCTTATTGATAATGTTATTTTTCAGCCGGTGATATTCTCAAACAGTGTTAGGGCTCACCCGCTTGAGATATTTGTCGTTGTGCTTGCTGCCGGCTTTGCTGCAGGAATTCCCGGAATGCTGCTCGGTATTCCGGCCTATAAAGTTTTGAGGGTTTTCGCCAGGGAGTTCTTTTACGGATTCAAGGCTGTTCAGAAGATTACATCCAGCCTGCCGACCTATGAGGAGCAGGAGGAAATGGAAAAGAAACCTATTGTGAAGGTTGGTGAATCATCTCCCATTCCTGTAATACGGAGGAGGAAAGGAAAGACAAAAAAGAACAGTAATCAGGATGAAACGGATAGTAACATCAGCTGAGAGGGTGGTTCGTTTCTATTATGACGGCTTCAGGAGCATGTCGTGGTGGGGAAAGAGGGTCTGGCTGATAATCCTTATAAAACTTTTTATAATGTTCCTGGTTCTCAAGATCTTTTTCTTCCCTGATTTCCTGAAGAAGAATTACAAAACCGATGAACAGAGAAGCGAATATGTTCTTGATCAATTAATAAACTCAAAGTAATCCTATGTTTGAAAATGTCGATCTGACCCTGGTGGACTGGTCGAGGGCCCAGTTCGCCCTTACGGCTATATACCACTGGCTTTTTGTTCCGCTGACGCTGGGTCTTTCATTCATAATTGCCATTATGGAGACTATTTATGTAAAGACAGGTGATGAGGAATGGAAGCGAATGACAAAATTCTGGATGACCCTTTTCGGGATAAATTTTGCAATCGGAGTCGCGACCGGTCTTATTCTCGAATTTGAGTTCGGGACCAACTGGTCAAATTATTCCTGGTTCGTGGGAGATATCTTTGGCGCTCCACTCGCCATCGAGGGTATCCTGGCTTTCTTTCTTGAATCGACCTTCGTTGCGGTAATGTTTTTCGGCTGGAACAAGGTAAGCAAAAAGTTTCACCTTGTTTCAACCTGGCTGGTCGCAATAGGAGCAAACCTGTCAGCCTTGTGGATACTGGTGGCAAATGCATGGATGCAGAATCCTGTCGGTATGGTCTTTAACCCTGAAACGGCAAGAAATGAAATGGTGAATTTCTGGGAAGTGTTGTTCAATGAGGTGGCCGTGAGTAAGTTTCTGCATACGATCTCTTCGGGCTTCCTTCTCGGTTCGATGTTCGTACTGGGTATAAGCGCCTATTATCTGCTGAGTAACAGGGAACAGCTTCTTGCAAGGAGAAGCATACTGATTGCCGGTGTATTCGGACTTCTTTCCTCACTGCTGGTAGTATATACGGGCGACACCTCGGCCAGAACCCTTGCAAAGGCCCAGCCTGTGAAATTTGCGGCTTTTGAAGCTCTTTACGATGGGACGCAGAATGCCGGCCTTGTGGCTGTGGGATTGCTTAAGGAATCGGACCGGAAGATCGGAGAGAAAGGCGTGAATGATTTTGTTTTCAGTATTGAATTCCCGTCATTGCTTTCAATAATGACCGGCGGCTCAAAAGATGCCTTTGTCCCGGGAATAAACGACCTTGTGAATGGTAATGAAGCGCAGGGGATTATGCCGGTCTCGGAGAAAATAATGAGAGGAACAAGAGCGAGGGACCTTCTTGCTGAATACAAGGCGGCACGACAGCAAAATGATACTGAAAGGGCCGGTACGATAGCAGCCATGTTCCGCGACAGGGATTTTGCCGACAATTATTTCAGGTATTTCGGTTATGCTTTTTTAAACAAGGCTGAAGATGTTATTCCGGATGTGAAATTATCCTTTTATACATTCCATATTATGGTTATGCTCGGCTTCCTCTTCATCCTAGAATTCGCCCTTGCCCTTTATTTTCTTTTCAGGGGAACCCTCATGAAGAATAAATGGTTTCTCCGGGTGGCTCTTTTTTCCATACTCCTGCCCTATGTGGCCGGGGAACTGGGATGGGTGCTTGCCGAAATGGGACGTCAGCCCTGGATAATACAGGATCTTATGCCCGTTTCTGCTGCCGTTTCGAGAATCCCTGCAGGATCGGTAATAACAACATTCATCCTGTTCGCAGTATTATTCACCCTGCTCCTGATCGCAGAAGTATCGATAATGATCAGACAAATTAAAATCGGACCAAAACATTAGGAGGACCTGCCATGACATTAATGATATCACATATCTTCCTTCAGCATTACTGGTGGATAATAATCTCACTCCTGGCCAGCCTGCTCGTTTTCCTTATGTTCGTTCAGGGAGGGCAGTCGATGATCTTTTCGCTGCCCCGGAATGAGACCCAGAAAAAAATGATGGTCAACGCCCTGGGACGGAAATGGGAGTTTACCTTCACAACCCTTGTTACATTCGGGGGAGCCTTTTTTGCCTCATTCCCGCTATTCTATTCTGCAAGCTTCGGCGGAGCCTACTGGGTCTGGATCGCAATACTGTTCAGCTTCATCATCCAGGCCATAGCATATGAATACCGGTCTAAACCGGCAAATGTCCTGGGAGAGAAAACCTTTGATGTGTTCCTTCTTATAAATGGATCGCTTGGTCCTTTCCTTATCGGAACGGCTGTGGCGACATTCTATACAGGTTCCCAGTTCAGCCTTAACGAGATGAATCAGGTAAGATGGGCCACCCCGTGGCATGGCCTTGAAGCGCTGCTGAGCGCGAGAAACATTTCACTGGGTCTTGCAGTGTTGTTTCTTGCCAGGGTCAACGGCCTTCTGTATATCATCAACAGCGTCGACGACGATGATCTGAAAAATCGTTCCTTAAAACAGGTCGCCGTGAATGCTGCAGCTTTCCTGGTCTTCTTTCTCTTCTTTGTCATCACCCTTTTGCTTGCGGAAGGATTCGCATATAACAGGGAAACGTCAGCAGTCACAATGGAAAAATTCCTTTACCTGAATAACCTGATCAGTATGCCCCTTGTACTGGTAGTCTTCCTTGCAGGAGTGGTGCTGGTTCTTGCAGGACTGTGGAAAGCACTCTTCAGGGCTTCAGGATCGGGAATATGGTATACGGGATCAGGCACCATTCTCGCAGTAATGGGCCTTTTCCTTATAGCCGGATTTAACAGAACCTCCTTCTATCCTTCATCATTTGATCTTGACAGCTCGCTCACAATAGAGAATGCTTCATCCAGCCTCTTTACACTCAAAACGATGATGTATGTGTCGTTTATGGTTCCTTTCGTTATCGCATACATATGGTACGCATGGAAGGCCATAAATGACAGAAAGATAACTCCAGGGGAGATGAAAACCGAAGGTCATACTTACTAAATATGAAAAACAAAATACGATGTATTTATCCGGAATAATTCATTATCTCATCTGGCCCGCATTCATAATTGCCAGCTGGTATATCATAAAAGCCGCCTTAAAGGTGTACGAGAAGAAATTTCCGGCCGACAGGCAGGAAGATTGATCTAAATGCGGTTTCTCATCAGGACACTGATGATAACATACAATGGAATTATCAGTGGCGTGGACCTGAGACCGAAAAAAGCAAGTGACAGGATCACTGATGCCGCCAGAATATATCTTGGCTCATTTCCCCTGAACCTGAGGTTATGGAATTTGAGTGAAAGAAGAGGAATCCTTGAGACCATAAGCAGGGAAAGGATCACCGTGTAGCCAGTCAGCGCGGCGGGAGATGCTGTGAACCATTGAAGAATGCCGGTATTCTGGACGGAAGCGGCCAGGACAACCGAAATCACCGCGATTGCGTTTGCAGGCGTAGGAAGTCCTTTGAAGGAGACAGACTGGGTTGTATCTATATTGAACACAGCCAAGCGTATGCCGGCACAAACCGGCATTATTGAAGGAACAGCGATTGCCAGGAACATAAGTCCTGATCCGGCTTCGATTTCTCCCGTGCTTCCCGCTCCAAGGGCCGAAGAAAGCAGGGCATGCATAAGGAAGGCCGGAGCTACACCAAAGCTGACAATGTCAGCCAGACTGTCGAGTTCCTTGCCTATCGCGGAATAGGCTTTCAGAATCCTCGCCGAAAAACCATCAAGGAAATCGAAAATCATTGCAGCAAGTATAAGCCATGATGCTGTTGAAAGATCTCCCTTTGAGGCAAGGATTACAGCGGTAAAACCTGAGATCAGATTTAAGGAAGTGATGAAATTCGGAATATGCCTCATGAAAGTACAATTGTTTTTGTCGTACGTGCGCAAAATTATTATAAATTTCAGTTGATCGGCAGAAATTATTAGATTTGCATTTATTAAATGTGTCTGCATGATCAACATTAAGAGTATCAGAATTGCGGTGGATTTTGACGGCACCATCGTTGAGCACGATTACCCGGGCATAGGCAAGGAAAAACTTTTTGCCTTTCAGACACTCAAGGAACTTGAGAAACTGGGTGCCAGACTTATTCTATGGACCTTCAGAAGCGGTAAGGAACTCGACGATGCAGTAGAATTCTGCCGGAAGAACGGAATAGAATTCTATGCCATAAACAGGAACTATCCTGAAGAAGTTTATGACGACACCATCAGCAGGAAGATAGATGCTGATATATATATTGACGACAAAAACCTGGGCGGATTTCCCGGATGGAGCGAAGTCTGGCAGATGCTTGTTCCATTTGACCTTCATCAGCAAGAAATGGAAAGACAGATCGCCGCAGCCCGTAAGAACACTCTCAGGAGATTGTTCGGGAAAAAAGACTGAATCAGGAAATGAGAACAGGATACTCCGGATATTTGTTTAATGTTACTCTGTTCATAATGCTTTGCTGGATAATTTCCTGCTCAGGCCGCCGTGACGCGGAGGCAGGAAAACCCGGCACGGATGAAAAAACTATGGGAAGTCTTCCGGTACCTGTTCTGATGAAGATGGCAACTCCTTCCGAAAACTCCACATACAGGCTGGGTGAAGAAATAAATGTAAAGCTCGTCCCCGAAGACAGGAGCAAGAGTTTTGATTCAATAAAAGTCTTTTTCGACGGTAAGGAGGCAGCTGTCATTAAAGGTGAACCATGGGAGTGCACTGTTGATCCCGCACGGAACATGATGACGGGCAGAAGATCGGTAAAGGCCGTGGCATACAGCCGTGATCTTACCCAGTCGGTGACGCGTTTCGTGACTGTTTTGTCTGATGCTGCCCCGGCAAAGTACGGCTACAGGGTTGTCAGAACCTATCCCCACGACAGCCAGGCCTTTACCCAGGGGCTCTTCTACGATAACGGGGTTTTGTATGAGGGAACAGGGCAGGAGAGCGGATCCAGCCTGAGGGAAGTTGAACTGGAGACAGGAAAGGTCATTAGGCTGCTGAATCTTGACCCGGCACTGTTCGGTGAAGGGATTACAATGGTTGGCGACAGGATTTACCAGGTTACATGGACCAACAAGGTTGGCTTTATTTACAGCAAATCGGATTTCAGGTTACTGAACAGGATCTTCTATCAGACCGAAGGATGGGGACTGACTACGATCAACGGCCAGGTTGTTATGAGCGACGGCAGTAATATACTTCATTTTCATGAACCTGAAATGTTCAACCTGGTGTCGAGGCTCGAGGTTTATGATAACGAGAAGAAGGTTGATCAGCTTAACGAACTGGAATATATAAACGGAGAGATATGGGCAAACATATGGATGACAGACCTCATTGCCAGGATTGATCCCAAAACCGGAAAGGTAAATTCATATGTAAATCTCTCGGGCTTGTTCCCGGAAGAAGAACGAAGGAAAACAAACGCAGATGTCCTTAACGGAATTGCATGGGATAAAGAAGGGAAGAGGATTTTCGTTACCGGTAAGCGCTGGCCCAGACTTTATGAAATCACAGTCACTGAGTGACTTTCCTGGCATAGACAATATTCACCGCAGAAGGGATGATACTGAATGTCGCCGGAGTATGCCCAAGCGATTCCCCGTCGGCTTCAAGTTGCAGTATAGAACCGGAACTTACTGTCAGCCCGGTACTGCGGTAACCATCTATCCTTGGATGGCTGAGGACCGTCCCGTCGTAGAGCAACCTGAGGCTTTTTATTATTTCAATGCGGCCTATTTCCTTTATCACCGTAATGTCGAACATGCCGTCGTCGGGTAAGGCTTCGGGTGTCTGTCTCATTCCTCCGCCGCAGTAACGACCGTTGCCGACATTTATCGAAAAGACCTTCTGCTTTATTGTTTTTCCGTCTATTGTTATCTCTGCTTCGGTGTTCCGGTATGCTATCAGACTTGAAAGAAGATTGTAAAAATAAATGGCGCGGCTGCTCTTACCCTTTTCCTTCTGCCTGTTGGTCTTTGCAACAACCACCGATTCGAAGCCAAGCCCGGCAATGTTTATAAAATAGCGTCTCTCGTCAGCATCTCCGTTGCGGTAGTCTATAACACCTATATCGTGTTTCAAAGTCCGGCGTTCCTTTATTACCCCGACGGCGCCTTCGTAAACCAGTGGTATGCTGAACATTCGTCCCCAGTCGTTTCCAGTACCAACAGGTATCTTGCCTATAGTACAGGATGCCGGAGAGCATATCTCCTGCGAAAAGATTCCGTTTACAATTTCATTGAGGGTTCCGTCGCCTCCTATTGAAATGAAATTCCTGTAACCTTTGCCAATGTACTCCCTTGTAAGCTCAATGGCATGGCCTTTCCCCGCGGTCACTACCATCCTGAAGCCTATGCCGTTCTTCTCAAGAAGCCCGGCAATCCTCGACTGATCCTTCCTCCCTTTACCGTTGCCAGCGTTTGGATTTACTATCGCGAGCCAGTCATCTGTCAATTTGGTTTCATTCATTTTGCGGCTATTTTGAGCAAATTTAAAATAAAGTAATCAGTATTTAAAGTGAACTAAAGTTTGGAGTGCCTGAATTTAACTCTAAGTACTCCAAACTCTAAGTACTCCAAACTCCAGTCATTTATGTGTTTGATCCATTATTGGTCTTTGTCCTGTAATACCTCAGTTTGTCAGTTATATAGTGTGTTATTACACGAAGGAATGTGTTAATAACGTGTTGAAAAGCACGAATAAAATGTTTACAATTACATTATTGCCCCTCCCGCGACCACAGGCATAAATTGTAAATTTGAAGCTCATAATTAACAAGAAATTTCATAAGGAAATCAGATGGGAAGGATCATTGCAATAGCCAATCAGAAGGGTGGAGTAGGGAAGACGACAACGGCAATTAATCTTGCTGCGAGCCTTGCGGCTCTCGAGAAGAAGGTTCTTATTATCGACGCAGATCCCCAGGCAAATGCCACCTCGGGGATAGGGATAGACCAGAGACAGATAAAATGTACTGTTTATGATTGTCTGATTGACGGGAAGGAGCCCTGGGAAGCTGTTCAGACCTCAAGCGTTGAGAACCTCTCGGTGATGCCTTCAAATATCGATCTCGTCGGGGCTGAAATAGAGATGCTTGAAAAGCCGGAAAGGGAAAAGATACTGAAAGGGATAATCGTGAAGGTGGCTGATAATTATGATTATGTAATTATCGACTGTTCCCCGTCGCTTGGTTTGCTTACAGTGAACGCACTTACGGCAGCGCATTCGGTCATAATCCCTGTTCAGTGCGAGTACTTTGCACTTGAGGGACTGGGAAAACTGCTCAACACAATAAGGATAATACAAAGCAACCTTAATCCGGGTCTCGAAATAGAGGGTTTCCTTCTTACAATGTACGATTCGAGGTTAAGGCTTTCAAACCAGGTTGCAGAGGAAGTAAACAAGCATTTTCAGCAGATGGTCTTCAGGACAATCATTCAGCGGAATGTAAAACTGTCGGAAGCCCCTAGCTTCGGCCAGCCTGCTATTCTGTATGATGCAGACTCGAGAGGTACGGTAAACTATCTTAACCTTGCCAGGGAACTGATCGCAAAAACTGAAAAAAACAACTGATCCCTCTCCGGATGATTAAATACTGAAAATAACTGACCGGAAAATGACAAAGAAAAATGCATTGGGAAGAGGACTGGGAGCTCTTATCGAGGGTGTTGAAAAAGAAGTTCTCGAGAAAAAGGTGGAAGCCAACTCCGATATAGCCGTTGATTCGATCGACGGCAATCCCTTTCAGCCCAGGACTCATTTTGACGAACAGGCTCTTGCGGAACTGGCTAACTCGATCAGGAAGCTGGGAATAGTCCAGCCCCTGACAGTCAGGGAAACAGGAGGAGGAAGATATCAGCTTATCGCGGGAGAAAGACGCCTTCGGGCAGCAAGGCTTGCCGGTCTGACACATGTTCCCGCATATATAAGGACAGCCGATGATCAGGCTATGCTTGAGCTGGCACTGGTCGAAAACATACAGAGGGAAGACCTCGACGCCATTGAAGTTGCGATAAGCTTTCAGAGGCTTATTGAAGAATGCAGGCTCACACATGAACAGCTTAGCGAAAGAGTCGGGAAACAGCGTTCCACGATATCCAACTATCTTCGTCTGCTGAGACTGCCGGCAGAAATTCAGCTCGGAATAAGGAACAAACACCTAATGATGGGTCATGCCCGTACCCTGGTCAATATAGAGAACCCAAAAACACAGATGAACGTTTATTATCGTATCATCGATGATGAACTATCCGTGCGCCAGGCAGAAGAACTGGTCAGAACACTGCAGACCGAAAAAATAAAAGACCCGGCAAGAAAGGAAAGAAAAAAGAAGCTTAATGAAGATTTCAGCCAGCTTACGGATCATCTTAACCGGGTATTCTCAACAAAGGTCAGCTTCAGGATCAATGAGCAGGGAAAGGGTAAGATTGTGATACCTTTCGAGAATCCTGAAGAGATGGAGCGCATTTTAGGGCTCTTCGACCGTCTTAACTATTGAAATTACTATATTTGCTGCACCGGACTGCAGTCATGTCAGCAAAAATCCGGTATTTACTGAGTTTGAGAAAGGTCCAGAAAATAATAATAATCTTTATAGCTTTATTATTCTGCCTGTCTTTTACCGTTGAAGGACAGGACACTATTACCGTTGCCGGAAAGGGGAAAAGATACTTTAAGAGCGACCCCATGAGGGCAACAATGCTTGCCGTTGTCCTGCCCGGGATGGGACAGATCTATAACAGGAAGATCTGGAAGGTGCCTCTCGTTTATGCAGGCTTTGGAGGTGTTGCATACAGCATCAGCTTCAATACGACAAAATACAACGATATGATGAAAGCCTATCAGGATTTTACTGATAAAATACCGGAAACTGACAGTTATATCCCTCTGATAAAGGGAGCCGATCCTTCATCATACGATCCGGTGCTTCACCCCGACACCTACGACCCTTCAACAACAAAGTGGGTTGAGGACAACCTTCTCAATGCAGTCGACTATTATAAGAGGTATCGCGACCTTTCGTATATTGGAATAGCCGCATGGTACCTTATCTCACTGCTCGATGCAAACGTCGATGCGAGCCTGGCGAACTACGACATCAGCGACAACCTCGATATCGAAGTAAAACCACTCCAGCTTCCGATACCGGGAACAATGGGTGCGGGGTTTAACATTAGTCTTATCTTTACATTTTAAATGAATCTTACCGAATAATGAAGCTGAAGACAATCCTGACAATAGCCTTCCTTAACATTCTTGCCCTCAATGTATCAGCTGTAAATGATACGATCATCCTTAAATCGGAGATATATGCCGAGAAGATCTCAGATGACCTCGACAGCCTTGTAAACAGCTGGTATGTCAGACTGGCAATGCAGGAAAACCCCGACGACTTTGTGTCCGACTCGCTCGGAACCGAATACTCCGATTCACTTTACAAATACCGTCTGAGCCGAATCAACTCACTTATCAGGCTTCCATACAACAGTATTATCCGTAATCATATCCACGTCTATACCGTACGCCAGCGTAAAAATTTCAGCGCCGTGCTGGGGTTGAAAGAATATTATTTCCCAATGATAGAGGACATTTTCGATTCCTACGGCATTCCTACAGAACTCAAATATATGTCGGTGATCGAATCGGCCCTTAATCCAAATGCAGTGAACAGATATTCCGGAGCAACAGGTCTCTGGCAGTTCATGTACAGTACCGGACGGCTCTACGGGCTGACAATCAACTCGCTGGTCGATGAAAGAAGGGATCCGGTAAAAGCCACACACGCTGCGGCGAAATATATGAAGGACCTGTACGGGATATATAACGACTGGATTCTCGTGATAGCTGCGTATAACTGCGGCCCGGGTAATGTGAACAAAGCCATAAGAAGATCGGGTAACAGAAAGGACTACTGGGAGATCTACTACAGGCTTCCGAGAGAAACCAGAGGTTATATACCGATGTTTGTGGCAGCCACATACGCAGTGAACTATTTTGCTGAACATAGGATCCGTCCGCTGCCTCTTAATATTCCTGTGTCGACCGATACTATAATGGTGAACAAGGATATCCACCTGAACCAGATATCGGAAGTAATGGGCATACCTCTGGGAGAGCTGAGAGCTCTTAATCCGCAGTATAAAACAGGACTTGTTCCGGGAGCCACGAAGCCTCTTTCATTAACTTTGCCTATGAATCATGTGGGAGATTTCATAGATCTTAATGATACCATAAGAAGTTATAAATCAGAAGTGTATTTAACAAGGATAAACATCACCGCCAATCCCGCGACCTCAACCTACGTGCCTGTCGATGTCAAGGGAAAGACAAAGCTTGTCTATACTGTAAAAGAGGGCGATAATCTGGGCTATATCTCAGAATGGTACGATGTAGGGCTTTCTGATCTGAGATACTGGAACAATATTTACAGGAATACCATCAGGGTAGGGCAGAAACTGACCGTTTATGTTGATCCCTCCAAAGCTGACCGTTACAGCCGGGTCAACTCAATGAGCTTTGCGGAGAAGCAGAAGCTGGAGGGTAAGGTTGTTGCTTCT